>Ga0058701_10000233_pt1 | contig 45181 bp, 34 predicted proteins | sample AgamicOrMae_FD_97039 | JGI IMG/M metagenome (GOLD analysis project Ga0058701, IMG submission 97039) | Agave microbial communities from Guanajuato, Mexico - Or.Ma.e | ecosystem: Host-associated > Plants > Phyllosphere > Phylloplane/Leaf | place: Guanajuato, Mexico | collected 2012-06-04
CGGAGATTGGGGTCACGTAGGCAGATTGTCGCCCACGTGCAGCCGATTGGAGCGGCCAGTTGCGCGGCTGCAGTCGCGCCCGATGGACTGGGGCCCGCCGGGAGTGCATTTTGCTGCAGTTTGCTGCAGTTTGATGCATTTTGATGCAGTTTGATGCAGTTTTCTCTAGTCTGCTGTCATTTCCATTGACAGACTTCGGGGGCTAAGGAGCAGTGCGTGCAGGAGGAAACTTTTTGCGCCAAAAAAGTCCAAAAAGAGAGGGAAAAATCTGCCTGTTGAGCTGCTTGTTTGGCTGCGCTCAGTCGGCCGCTGCCAGAGACTAGCTGTTCTGCCACAGACTGGCTCTACAGATAGAGACTAGCTCTAAAGATTGAGACTAGCTCTAAAGATGGAGACTAGCTCTGCATCCAGTGGATTGCGTGCAGCGTGCAACATTTGTAACAAAAGAGAAGAGATTAGGAGCGGCCAGAATTCTCGCCACCTTTTGACTCCAATTGTGTTCCCTCGGCGGCCACTTTTTCTCCCCAATCTAAACCTAAACCTCTTCTCTTTCCTCCTCTTTTCCTTCCTCCTCTTCTTCTTCTTCTCGCTCGAGACAACCTTTTTCAGCCCAAATAATGAAGACGAATGCTCTCGTCCATTTTTATTGACTGCCAGAACAAACAAAGGGCGCACGCACTCTGCTTGGCGCCGCCGCAAACGCCGCCTTAGACTGTACACTGTACACTGCAGACTGTACATGGCACACTACGCACAGTGCCATTCCCCCACTGCGCCGCTACACCTAAGCTGCGGCCCTTTGCCAAGCCGCTCGCCAACCCGCAAGCTTCCCCACCGGCTTCCCAAACAGCTCTCGCCGGATTAACCCAATTATTTAATTAGCTTAGCAAATGCATTACCTCTGGCTGTCTTTTTTCTCCGCTCATTGTTGAGCTCCTCTCTCCATTTGGTCCTTTCTCTCTCTCGCTCTCTCGCTCACTTGTTGCGCTCTCCAGCCGACTTCTTTGCCTCTTTTCGCTCTCGCAAACCGCCAATTGCCACACACACAACTAGCTCGCCAGCCGACCGGCCAGACAGCCGAGCCACAAGCCAACTGAGCTGCCCGACGGAAGTCCAAAAGGGCCACTTGAGCCGCGGAAAGCGCGCTTTCTGCGCCCTGAAAGCGGCAACACTTTCGCTCTTCGTCCAGCTCGGCTGGCACGCAACCTCGCGGCTAGCTCGCTCGCCGCAAGCCACTCCAGTTGGGCCCATTTTGGCGCTGAACTCGGAACACAAACTGGACAGAATAAGCCGATCGATTGTTGTCCTCGGCGGCTGAATTGCAAATTGGGGGAAGCGCCCAGGCCTGACGAACAGTGGCGCCTCCTCAGGGCTTCCTGGCGGCTTCCTGGAGGCTTCCTTTGCGGCGAAAGTCGAAGGCGGAAAGCAGAAAGTGGAGAGCTGAAAGACGAAAGCGGATTTGGCCAGAAGGAGATTGCACAAATTGCACGAGGAGGGCAATAAAACGCCGTCCGAGGGGCATTCTCAATCGGCGTCCCTTGTGTCTCGTAATCCAATTTCACTTGCTCCTCGGCCGCTTGTTTCTCTCTTTCTGTTTGTGATACTGTTTCCGACAAGATACTGCTGCCAAACGGGCTGAGAGGCGGCCAATGGAGCAATGCAAGAAAGTATCCTGTTTTCCCGCACGACAGGCTGTCATTGGCCGCCCAAGCGAGCCAGTTGTGTGCGCGAGTGTACGAACTTTCGTGCACTGAACTCCAGCGACCGAACGACGAACGAGCCGCACACACTCGCCAGTGATTCCCATTCGTTGCTGAGCACTTGTTGAGCGGCGCACGGTCTTGCGCGCGAGTGTTAGACACACTCGCACTGTGCGAGCACTTGTGCGACTCGCAAAGGTCTGCTCTTACGGGAAGTGCGAGTGCACACTGTGCATTATAATGCGCCCCGAAGTTCGATTTATTCGCCTTTTTATTGGCTCCTCCTCCTTGACCAGCGGCCAGAGACGCCTCTCGCCGGCCACAGACTGGGGGCGAGACCCACCAGGCCGCACGGGGGCAGAGCATTGGCTCCAAAGCCGAACTGGACGCCGAGCTGGACGGCCCGAGCGGAGCGGAGAGGCGCCACTCCACTTGGGCCACCAGAGAGCCAAGACGGCCTTCCCAGTGGTCATCCGAAGCCGCCCGCTCGGTGGCCAAGTTTAATTACTCTTTTCTCCGGCTCGTTGGGGTCGCCGTTTGTTTGGATAGGCTCTGGATTGCCTTCTGCTTGCGCGAAGAGGCGAGCCGAAAGAGAGCGAGCGAGAGATGGAGAGTCCTGTCTTAGTCTGTGGCGGCTAATGATAGTGTTGAGCAGCAGGCGGAGGGCGAGCGGAGGAATATTATTAATATTGCTGCGCCTTATCTCAAGTGGATCTGGCCAATGTTGTTAGTTAGTTAGTTTTTCGGACCAGCGCAACACGAAGAGCTTGGCCACAGCTTGACCACAGGGCTCAGCAGAGCTTTGCTGCCCACGGTTAGCTAAGGAGCGCCTGTGTGTGTTTCTCTTTCTCTCTTTGGCGAGGGGGAACAAAGCCATTGGAGTGCGCTTGTGGCCACTCCGATTGGCTGAGGAGTGTGTGATTGCGGGGCGTTGAGAGTTGAGAGGAAAGTGAAAAGGATGGCCGAAGGAAACGGGCTAAGGACTAACCGAAGTTTCTCCCTTCTTGCAAATCGACTGGCACCAAATGGAAACAAATGGACACCATTGGAACGCATGGACTGACCAACATTGGAACATACGATTTTGCGAACTTACAAACCAACAATATGAACCTCTGGAACATGTAAACAAACAGGCCCAATTCACGCCCCTCCACTTGGCCTGCCAGCAGGGCCACAACCAGAGCGCGCGGCTTCTGCTGCTTGCGGGCGCCAAAACGGACGCAACCAACAGCGTAAGTACAATCATACAATCGTACAATTAATGAGATCATACAAGTGTATGACTGTCTCTGGGCTAAACTCCCGCAGAACAACTGCATGCGCTGCAACCAGCCGCAGGCGCACATCTAGCACACATCTAGCGCACACTTATCGCACACTCGCCGCACACACTCCCTCGGCCCGATCGTACAAAAATCATACAAACAAACCGCCTCGCCGATTAATTGGCCTTAGCTGGCCCACTCTTTCACTCCCTCAGCCAAATCAATCAAATCCCTCGCCCCTCCGGCAGACACACACTGGCCAGCACGCACGCCCACCGAGCGGCCGGCCAATCGGGCAGACAAACAGGCAAAGAGCGAACAAGACAGCAGTCCAGTGGCGGCGGAGCGTGACTTATTCCCTCGTCGCGGCGGCTTGTCATTGCGGCCCTTTGCACATGGCCCGAGTGCTTTGTTGGCCTGGAGGCGGCCGGAAATCGATTGCGCGCCAGCCGAGCTCGTCTGGCCGGCGGAGAAGATGTTTTCCTAGCGCGAAATTGGCCTTTTTCGGCCAATGCAAGCCAGTGGCCACTCTCTCGCAGCATTGGAGCCGCGCCAGACTGGCTTGGGGCGGCCTTTTGAGCTAAGATTGCGCAAAGGCGGCCGCAAGAAGTGAGAGTGGAGAGTCTTGTGTGTGAACTATGCTAATGGATTTCCACCTTTTCCAGCTCGTTTGCCTTCCCCGTTGGGCTTGCGTTGCGTCGTGCGCTCGCTTTTGTGTGGCTAATTATTTGGGCTCGCCCGAATTGGGCAGGAATTTTCCCAAGTCAAGAGGGACAGAGTTGCGCCGGCGGCCACTTGATGGTGGCCAAGGAGAAGTGGAGAAGTGGAGAAGAGGAGAAGAAGTGGAGGAAAAAGGGCCGCGGTAAAAAGTGGACCAAGTGGGAGAGTGGTGGCCAAGAGGTGGACTGTGGGCCGAGTGGCATGCATGCGGCGCTTTGTGGAAAAGTTTAATTGTTCTTCTCTGGTTGGCGCGCTCAAATGAGTTAAAACTGAAGCCAAAGATTGATCATTATTGAGCATTAGGGCCGGCCGGTTGCGAGCGCTCAGTGGAGGCCGCCAGTCTGGAGCGCAACTTGCCGCAGAGTGTCTGTGGGACGCTCGAGTGGCCAATTTGCACACTAATGCACTGGCCGCATTGGACTACACTGCAGTAAACTGCATTCGACTGCACTGAACTGCATTGGGCCACTTGGCCACTCGGCCCACTTGAAAAGGAATTCGCCGCCCGGCCCACTGCAGACAGTCTGCGGCGCACACTGCACTCTGCACTGCACACTGCACACTGCACTGCACACTGCACTTCGGCCGCCCCAAACACAGGCACAGGTGGCCCTTGTCTGCCGCTCGTGGCGCCGCGAGGAGGCGGCTCCGGCGCCCCACAGACGCGGTTGCATAAGAGCACAAGAGCCACAGGGCGAATGCTGGACGCCGGAGGGGAAGCTGCGGGCCTTGTTTCCCACTATTTTTTGCATGGCGCATTGTGCATTGTGCTGTCCAAGTCGAAACTCGGACAGGACGCCGCCCAAGCTGCCTCGAGCTCGCCCGCCTCTCAAAGGGGCCCCATCGATTGATCCAAATTTGCCTGCCGCTCATGGACCGCCGCCCATCCTGCAGCAGCCAGTTCCTTTGAGCCGCTTTCCGCCTTCCGCTCGCCGCTTTCAGCCGCCCTTTTCAGCTGTTCCCCCCAGAAGATCGCCCAGTCTCTCGCAGGCCCGTCGCACTGCTGTCCACCTTCCGCCCGCGAACTGGCGGCCAGCCAGTGCTCAGTGCTGGCCACTGCTTAGAGCTGGCGCCAGTTCGTGAGCAAACGAGACAGGCGGATGTGCAGACTCGGCTGGGCAGGCATGTGGCGCCAGTTGTAAGCAGCGGCGCGTGCTCTTCCTCGCCGGCCTCTCTCTTCTTGCCCCACTCTCTTCTGGCTCTCTTTCCCTCGGCCTTGCTGCCGCCCATTCCGCCGGGCCCGCTCGCCTGCTGCCGCCCCATGAAACAGACCGTCCACTCGACCCAAAGGGAAACTGGCCCGACGAGCTCAGATAAAACGTTTCTCGCGCGCCCCAACTGCTCCGGCGCGGCGCTCATTCATGATTTATGCACTCCATTGGCGGGCGCGCGCCCACTTCTCACTGGCAGCGGCGGCAACCTTCTGTGAACGTGGTGTCCATTCTGGAGTCTGCTCTTGAGTGGCACTGCGGAAAGAAGAGGAGGAGAAAAAGTCCACCGAGCGCCACCTGTTGCTGTGCAGTTGGCGCGCGGGATTCGGTCTGTCCGCAGAGGCTCGCGGTGGACTGTCTGCAGACTGCAGTGCGCACAGTGGACTCTCTGCGGGCCGAATTCTGCCCTTCACAGTCTGCACTGCGCGAATCACAGTCTGCGATCCTGCAGCCTGTTGTGCGCATTGTGTGCGGCAGACTGTCTGCAGTGAGCCGCAGACTGTCTGCAGTGCGGCGCGCAATGCAGACCAGAGCTTTCTCTCAGCGCCGCTTCCTAATGGGCGCCCAAGCGGCCAAAAGGCGCTCCAAATGCGCAAAATGCCTCCATTTGGGACGCCAATTGCCGCCCATTGGCCCTCCATTGAGTTGCGCTCACGCCGAGCTCGCACTGGTGGAGCCAAGCGGCGCCAAACGAGTGTCTCTGGCGCCGGCGAGCCAATGCATCTCATTAGCATGCGCAAAAGCGTTTGGCGCCCCAACGAGAAGGAGAGAAGTTTGCTGGAAAAGGGCCCGCAGTTTGCAGTTGGAAGTGCACTAGTGTGCAGTGCAACAAGTGCGCCAACTTGATTAGGCCCATTAATCATTTGCGGCCACTTTTGCGTCCACTTGGAGGAGCTTTTGCGCCTCCAAGTGGACTGCTGGCGTGCAGAGAGCAGCGTACGGCGCGCCAAGACAGACAGTCTCTCGCCAGGCAGCTCTGGCGCATTCTCGCCTGCGTGTCTCTCTACATCTTGGCCTTGGTGGGCCAGTTGTGAGCCAATTGGCCGACAAAAGAAGTGATATCAATCTCATTGAGTTTCATGATTTGCTCAAAAGTGCTCAATTTCATCTCGTTCTCGCCCCCATTCGCGCTGGCCACTCGCTCGGCCAACAACAATCCGCCACCGGCAGATTGTGGAAGACAAATCGAATCAAATCAAACCGAAGCAGAGAAGCTGCCTCGAATTGAGCCTGAGAACTGGGCTGGCCAGTTCAAGCTCGAGGCGCCAGAGACTGTTGTCGGCCCATTTCGGTGCCATTCACGCTCCGAGCTGGCGCGTCGTGGCGTTTGGCGGGCGCCGATTGGGCGTGAACGAGAACGGGCGGCTCATTCGGGCCGAGTTGATGGGCGGCGAGCAGAAGTGTAGGCCTAAGGTGAGGCTGAGCTGCAGACCTAAGGCAGTGAGCCTGAGAGACGAGCTGAGGCTGGCCTGAGGCGCGCCCACTTGCAGCCTGCAGGTTGCAGTGTGCGACTTGCAGTGTGCGACGAATCGTGATCGGCGCATTGGCTTTGCGTGCGCGCTCGTCTGCAATGCTTTGCACAGTGCAGATTCGCGGCCAACGCGCACACTTGTTTCAAGTTCGGCCGCGCAACACAGTCTGCGGCAGACTGTCTTCCACTGGCAGACTGTGTCTTCCACTGGCAGACTGTGCCTTCCAGTGGCCAACTCGCCGCAGACTGACGGTAGCAGTTCAGTGAGGCAAATTTGCCCATGCAAATGGGCCACAATTTGCCAAGTCCGGCCCGCCAGCTGCCCTCTCGCGGCTGATTAATTGCCGCCGGCCTTCGATCGGCTCCTCGGGGGAGACTGTCTGCAGTGCGCGAGTGTTTTTCTCATCCCACGCCACTGCAGTCCTTTCGCGGCGCGCCTAATTAGCCACCGCCAAGACTGCCCCTTCGGACTGGCGACGAATCAATTTGGCTCACCTTACTGCTCGGGAGCCGCACTCTTTCCGGCGCCAGCTCGGCGCTCTTGGCTCGCTTGTTCCTCTCGAGCTAATCGAATTGCTGGCCGCCGAATTCCAGCCTCTTGAGAGTCTCTTAGCTTCGAGACTGCAGACTGTAGACTACAGACTGTATTCTGCAGTCTGCCGGTTGAAAAAAAGCTCAGCTCCGAGAGGCCAAAGCTCGGAGCTGCGAGAAGAGCCACGAGCGGCCGATTAGAGATTAGTGCTTCTTAACTGGAACGCGCACTTGTTGGCGCGCTCGCCTCTTGCATAACTGGCATTCTGGTGCTTCTTGTACTTCTTGTGCATCAGAATGTCTGCCTCAGAAGAAGCGCTCCCAGAGGGCAGCTCTCGAGGCGCGAGGAGGAATTCATTATTTTGTCTCGTTTCGAGTGCGTGCTCGTCGCGCGCACGCCGGTCCCAGTCTTGGGCCAGCTTTTTTAGACAAAAACGGCTCACAAAAACCGCTCACAAGAGAGAGACGGATTTGAATTTGGCCATTGGGCCGAATTCATGCAGCTCCTGCCGAAGCTCGCAGGCAAATTGGCGAGCCCCACGAGCACGCCGAGCGGCTGAGAGCGGCCCAGCTGCTCGAGAAGAGGGATCCTCTCTGCTCAAGGCGTGCTAAGCCGGCGGGCCGCATTCCGGGCAGACTGTTGGAGATATTCGGCCCGACTGGAGGCCAAGTGGGCAGAGGAAAAGAGGCAAAAAAGGCAAAAGGGCGGCCTGGCCGGCTTGGCACAAAGTGGCCGCCTGTGCTCGAGCGATCGATTTTGTGCAAAGAGAGTGGCCCATTGTGTGCGGCTGGCGCCAGACCTTAGCTGCCGGCAGACCTAAGCCGCGGCGCTGGCACTGCGCGAGCCCCAAGGAGACGCCCTAAGGACGAGCGCACACGAGCACTGCACTGCGAGCGGGCACTTGTTCGCCTTTTTTCCCCCTCGCGGCAACTCCACCGCACGCTAAGAGTCCGCTGCCGCCCCCACGCGACCGCGCGCAATGCAAAGCGGCCGCCCCACAGACTGTCTGCCGGCGGCGCCCGCGCCCAGTCTCTGTCCTGCGCCCCTCAGGGCCATTCGACTCGCCCGTTTCATTTCGTCTCGTCTCTCTCCTCTTTGCTCTTTGCTCTCCTCTGCTCGTATCGAATGCTCCTCGACGAGCCAGCCAGCCAGCGAGCAAACCGGCGCACACAGACGGCCGCCCTCAGTGCTGGATGATGTAACAACAACAGCAACAACAGTCTGCCCAGACCAAGAGTGGAAGCTCGGCCAGCTTCCTGCTCGGCCACTGCTCGGCCAGACTGGAGGAATGCGCGCAAATTGCCACTTCTCCTCCGCCGAAAGAGCCAACAGAGCCAAAGAAGCCAAGAAAGCCAAAGAAGCCAAGAAAGCCGCCCTCAGTTTCATGATCGACCATCATCCGAGCGAAAGATGAGCGATCTCTCATGGGCCAGCCCCTGTCTGTCGGCCGCTCAGTGGCGGCCACTTGTCGCGATCTGTTGCACTGTTGAGCCTTCAAGTTTGAGGGCCTTGAATGGTGGAAGAATGGCCGCAAAGAGGCAAAGAAGTGGGCCGAGTTCTTTGCCCAACTGAAGCTGCCCACTGGCCTGAAGCTGAGCACGAGATTTCTAAGCAGCAATGATGGCCATTTGATTGACCAATCAGTGCCCATCGATTGGCCACCGACAGGGCAACAATGGCGGCCGCTTCGTTGCGGCTTCCACTCCTTAGGGGCGGCAAGGGAGTGCTTTTGGTGCTCGGCCGTTGCGGCGCACGAATTGAGCTAAGCAATTGGGACTGAAATGGGCAAACTTCCGGCGCCAAAGGAGCGCCAAAGAAGCGCCTCTCCGAAGACAGTCTGGCGCTCGTCCTGCGCGAGCAGAAAGATCTCGAGCTGCAGACTGTCCATGGCAGCTCTGCTCGTCTGGAGCCAGTTTTCTCACACACAGAGCAAGCTGGAGCGCATTTGGAAATGTGGAAATGTGGCCCAAAGTTCCCAGGCGAGTCCGTTTCTCGCCCGCCCGCTGCTCCAATATCTCTCCACTCGCTTGCCGCTCGCTCGCCAGCCAGACACGCGAACTGCCCCAAGCGGCCAGGCGGGTGGTCCTCTTTGGGTGCAAATTCAGTGGCGAGAGAGAGTCTGCGCTGGATTGGCGCTTCTTGCGGCCTCTCAAGGTTGCAGTTTTGGCCAAATTTTGCAAGATTTGAGATTATTTTCCAAGATTTGAAATTATTTTTCCAACTTTGGAGAGACTTTTGGAAAACTCTTCGAGCGGAATGCAAATTTGCCCTAAGGGAAAACTCGTTGGCCACACTTTTCTCTTTTCTTCGCTCCCTTTTGGCGACACTTTTCTGCCCCAAACTCGAGCTAGTCCTGCAAACACTCAGCTCTTCTGGCGAGAATTGGCCACTCTCGAGGAGCAGAAATGAAATGAAATGAAATGAAATGAAATGAAATGAGCAAAACTGGAGGAGAGAAAGAAATTGAAAAAGTGTTGCAAAGACTGCTTGTCCAAACGCTTGGGACAAGGAAAAGTTGTTAATTTTGCCTCCTCCATTTCTCGCCCGGAATTGCATGAATGAGTGCAGGTCTCTAATTGAATTTTATAATCAACTTGGCGGCCTGGCGAGCTAAGAAGCCGGAGCTAAGGAGTGTCTAACCTCGCCGTTTCTGCGGCCTCTCTCTGGGCAACCAACACGGTTGGCCAGTGGCGCCTCTTGGCGCTCAGAGAATGCAAGGTTTGAGTGGAAGGCGCCACTTGTGAGCGAAAACTGGCCAATGGTTCTAATGGACAAAGCTTGCCCCTTGAGCCTGGAGGTGAAACCTCTTGCTTGGTAACACATTTGGCCAACTTGTGTCCTGGCAACTTGGTCGCCGCCTCGCTGGCTCGCTGGAGGGCGTCTGTTCGGATATTGCTTGACACCTGTTTGATGTTTAATTGGCGCATAGTTGGGCCTGTTTGCGGTTGTGGTTGGCAAACAGAGCCCAGGAGAGTCTTGAAATATGGGCGAGAGAGATTTGGAGTGCGCTCTGTGTTGTGGCAATGGGCGGCCGCCAGAGGTAAACACAGACAGAGTTGCGTGCAGTGCGCGTCAAAAATAGGGTTACATTTGTGCGCAGCTCTGCACAGAAGTTTATCACCTTACTTTTGGCCAAGAGTGTGCGTAAATCATCGAGCGTGGACAGGCAGCGGCCCTAAGGATCGGCATTTGCAGTTCAAATTCCGCAGACTGTATACACTGCACTCGATGCACTGCACTGCACACTGGCCGCAGACTGGCTGCACTTCACGCGCTGCCTGGCGGCAATTTGGAGCAATTTATGCCATAAACACGCCTCCTTTGCTCTTTCCAGCTCCCGAGAGAGACCCAAAAAAAGAGCTCACAAATTCTAACCTAATGCTAATCCAAACTGAAACTCCAACCAAATGCTTCCAAATGGATAAAGTACGGCGACACGCCCCTGCACACGGCCGCCCGCTATGGACACGCGGGAGTGGCGCGCATCTTGCTCAGCGCCAAGTGCAATCCGAACCAAGTGAACAAGGTAAGTTCAGTAAGAGGCTGCCAAGAAGTAGAGCTAAGCTTTGGAGAAAGCGGCCGGCCCCAGTGGCTGGCGACTGTTCCAGCCAACGAGGGCAAACAATTGCAAGAGACGAGGCGAAGAAAGCACCAAGCACGAGTCTGCGGCCAAAATTCGGGCCAGAAACTCTTCCACTTTTGTGAAACTTTTTCCAAGAGAAGCTTTTCGAGAATCCACATTTCATTCTCAATTCGCCAGAAGTTGGCTCTCTTTTTCTGCAATTCTCGGCCGACGAGAACTGCACATTTTCACTGCAGAGTTGCGTCCATCTGTTGCCAAGAGGCTGCCAGTAGACTGACTTTGGCCCTGCGCCAACTTGGGCCTATGCAAAGTGGCCCAAGAGCGAGCAGCGCTCCAAGTCTCAGTTTCTAGACACAGTGGACAGTGGACAAGGAGGACTGTCTAGTGCGGAGGACTGTCTGGGGGGTGAGGAAGTTGGGAAAATTGTCGCCGTTGCGCAACGGGCGCCCGCTGGGCCAGTTTGTTTGCTGGCTGTTGGCTGGCCAGCCCAGTGGGCAAGTGGGCGACAAGTTGCCGGGCCGCTCGGGGCGCCAGTGGGAAGTGGGCGGACTCCAAATGGAAGTGGAAGTGGAGAGTTGGCGGCAAATGAAACACAACAGGTGCATGTGAATTGGGCGCGCGAAATTCTCACACTCGGCGGGCTGAGAGTCTCTGCGTTGTGTGCTCTCAGCTCAATGCTCAGTGCTTAGTGCTTAGTGCTCGTGCGTTGGCCTGTCTTTGGGCGGACTGTCTGTGGGCTGCTCTGTGCACTGTGCTGCTCAGGCCGCACTCTGACTTGCGACTGTTGACAAAAAGCGCCAGTGCACGCCACCCAAACAAGTGCGCGGCCCGAGCAACTCTCGGTCACAGTCTCCAACTCAGAGTCCCTCTCAGTGCAGTCTGCAGTGCCCTCTGCAAGCGGCCCGAAAGGCGCCCTTCGGCTCATCTCTGTTTGCCCTCAGCTCTTGCCCAACGCTTCTCAGGCCCAACCAGAAGAAACACGCAATTCCAATTCCCATTCCCATTTCGAGCTCCACTTCCACCAACTCAGTGCCCAGTCTCAGTCTCAGTTTCAACTTCCACTTTTCCACCTTCTCCACCTTTCCATCTCCACCCCAACCAATGCTCCTCCTCGCCCATAAACTGCGCCCCACCACAAACCCCAAACTCTGTTTACTCTTCGCCAGCCGCACACTGCAAGCCACTTCCGCCACTTCCGGTCCGCTCGAGTGGCCCATTGTTTCCGGTGCGAGTGCAGGAGGGCGCCTTTTGGGGCTCAGGAGCGCAGAGGTTGAGCTAAGGTCTGAGCTAAGGTCGAGTTTGAGCCGAAGTTTGAGCGCCATTTCTGGCCACTTGAGCTCTTTCCAACGTGCTCGAGGAGGCGGCTGGAGAAGAAGAGACTGTCAGTGGCCGTCTGTTTGGGCGCGCGACCAATTGGGGGCGACGAGAGAGAAGGGCGTTCGAGAGACAGTGGTTGGCGAGCGAAGAGGCGAACCAATTGGAGTCTTCTCCAATTGCATTTTGGGCCAATTGGAGAAGACAGTGAGCTTCTTTTGGGGCGAGCTTCTTTCGCTGGAAGTGAGTTCGAGGAGTTGGAGGAAAAAGTTGGCCACGCAAAGTGAGCTACTTTGCGTTGAATGGGCTTCCCTTTTTGGCTTCCTTTTGGGCTTCTCTGCTGGTTGCTTGTCTCCACTGCTTGGCCTTGCGGCGAGTCTGAGCCGAAGACTGCAACTGGCGCCCACTCGAGACGATGCGCTGGGGAAGCCAATCGATGAGGACGAGTGGCAACAAGTGGCCTGCATTTGGCCGCCTTTCCAGCCCACTTTTGGCCACTCTTTTGCTCCTTCGAGCTGCCTTTCTGTCCATTGAGCTTGATGCTAATGCTCAGCTCGAGCGGCCTCTTGGATGGCTAGTGTGTGGCTGCAGTTTGTTGCAAACAGGCGCACACAAAGCAAAGTGGGCAGCTTTCGCTCCACTTTGCCACCAAAAAGGAGCCCATTTTTTCCCCTCTTCTTCTTTGTCCAATTATTTTCCCTTCAAATTTGCAATTCCCCAATCTCTCTCAACCAAATTGATGTCGAATCGATGCATGAAGAGAGCCCAAAATGTGCTCGGCGGCCACGAAATGCGAGTCCGATCAATTGGGCTGCGAGGCGAGAGAAAAAAAGGCAGAACAGACTGTGTGTTGGAAGACACACAGTCTGGAGAGAAGAAAAGAGGAAGCAGAAAAAAGTGTGTGCAAGTAGAACGAAGCAAATTGACAATAAGCCCAAAAGGAGAGCAACTCTTCCTCAAGCTAATCCCGCTCCTTAGCCCCAACGGTCCTTAGGGTCAGCCCAAAGGGTCGCAGCTGAGGACTGGCCGCAGTCTGTCCATTGCAGTTTTGCAGCTCAAGAGTCTCAAATGCAGACTTTCTAATACACAGTTTCAAATGCAAACCCTTTGGTCAAATGCAGACTGCAAACTGCAGACTGTAAGCGACTGGTAACTTGCAACTTGCAACTTTTTACTTGCAACTTGCAACAAAACACCATCCAACTCGCTTTGTTACTCCATAAGGCAGATTGAGATTTCTCGCCGCTCCCAAGCAGCAGGCTCGATGGTGCGGCCCACTCTTTGGTTAGCCACGTGATTTATTAGCTGGCCGCTTGAGATAATATCATAATTTAACCTTAGCCGAAGGAGTTCCAAAAGGAGAAGAACAACAACAGCAAATAGAACAAGTGCACTTCATTAATTGCACGCCTTCAGCTTAGCTTCGGTTCTCCTTAGCTTCGGTTCTCCTGCTTAGCTGCGCTCGTGATTCCGCATCATCAAAACAACCTGCTTGTGACCGTCTGTGTCAACCTTTTTGCTTAAAAGGCTGCCCGAGCTAAGGGCTGCCGCAAAGAGCAAGCGAGTTGAGCGAGTTTAATCTCGATTTAACAAGCCAAACTGGCCGCCCGAGCTGCAGAGTGTGTTTGCTGAGATACACTAAACTCTTTCCAGTCCTCGGCTGCTTCTGCTTAGGCGCCGAACGCAGCCTAAGATTGCTGCCAAACGCCAAAGAGGAACAACAAAAACAACCCGAGGAGAAACACCTGAACAAGTGAGAATAATGATGGCCCGTTAGAGATTGTCTCATTTGGCTGAAAGCCGACCAACGATCATAAATCACACGCGTCTCACTTAAGGGCCACTCGAGTGGAGGAACGATTTACAATTTACAATCTACAATTTACAAATGAAGCCGCTGGTGGTGTGTGTGTGTGGCCGGAAAGGGCTTTTCTCCTCCCATTTGGCTGCCATCTTTTTTCCGCCAGCTTACTCCTTAGGCTTGCTCCTTAGGACTGCTCTCTCAGTCCTCCGACCTGCTGGAGGGCCATTTTTTGCCCTCTCGCTTCGAGCCGGGGAAATTGATGCTCGAATCAGCAATTTGATCTTAATGCGCGCAAATGGTCGCCCTCGAGGACGGCCAGACACTTGTTGCTGAGACCTCTCTCTCTCTCTGGATGGATCAGTCGATAGATAAGAGGCAGAGTTTGAGTTGAAAATAATGGAAAGCCAGTTTGTTGTTGTTCTTCTCGTCGTGCTGCATTGTGGGGCATCGGTCGGCGAGCAGACGCGCTCTGCTCTGCGCTGGCTGCCAACCCTTAGCTCTGCTGGTGCAGGCGAATTCTGCGCCGGCGAATTCTCTCCAAATGGGCCCACTGTGCTTGTGGAATGGCTGCAAGCAAGCAAGCACGCCGTTGCCAGAGGATAATAATAATGCAACGCAAAATCGATGTTTATCCTCGAGACTAGGGGAGACACTCTTCCCCTCTCTCAATGGAGGCAAGCCGATGGAATATTAACCGAAAAGAAACTCTTCCTTTCCGATGCTCAACACTGAAACAAAAACTACCCTTCCCCCACTCTACGCAGAACAATGACACGCCACTTCATATTGCGGCCGCAATGGGACGTCGAAAATTGACGAAAATTTTCATGCAAAATGGCGCCGAACCGGCGATCAAAAACAAGGTAAGTGGCCCGCCTGCTCGTCTAGCGAGCCAACCATCTGATCGTGTGTCCTGCTCTTCCATGAGATTATTCCCCATTCCAGCCTAAGAGCTTTGAGTTTCACAAAAGCCCCGGCGAGAAGAAGAAGGAGATCTTACTTTCCCACCCGCTCGAGACACTTGGCGGCGGCGGCGGCGGCGCCCTCGTGGCTTGGCATGAATTGGGCCGCACGAATCACTTAATTCGCCGGATTCTCACCGCCAAGCTGCCAAGATTGAGACAGAGGCCGCCGAGATGGAGAAAATCCGGCCAGTGTCAGCCTCTGTCCACCGGGTTTCACTAGCACGGCAAGTCGAGAGGCAGCCATCGAGCTCAGCCTTGTTGTGGGCTGCCGAGGAGACGAGCTGAGAGAGGCTCAGCGAGGCAGATTCCCAGAGAGAGAGACTCCGAAAGACGAGGATCAAGATGAGGTGGAGGCGATTTTCAATTAGATGAGCGCAGAAGATATGCATTAGCTTGTCCGCCGGTTGCCCTAAGTCATATCGCTCGCCGGACGCCCTGGGCGCGAGCGTGGCTTTGTGGAATGAATTTCCATTGAGCAAACTGGCGCCCAAGCTGCACTCTTCCGAGAGAAGAGTCCTCTGCAAAAGCCTCCCACTGGAGCTGACCATAACAACGACACCGGCCGGCCGGCTGACAGACAGACGGACTGAGTGAGTGGCAGATAGGCAGCTAGCCAGCCAGCCAGCCAGGCAGCCAGCTAGCTAGCTGGCCAGGTCGGCAGCTGGCCAGCAGATTAAGCAAGCCGATGAACTTGTTGGCTGTGCGAAAAGTGAGCCGCTTGCATGCTGGCGCCACAGCAGCACTCTGGGAAGGGCGGCCTTGTTGCTGTTGTTGTTGTTGTTGTTGTAATCCATTATCTTGGCATCTTGTTCGCAGTCATCGTCACATGAGACTAGAGTGCGTGTCCTGGAGCAGCCCAGAGTGCTCGATAAAAGAACCTTCGAGACATGAGGGAGGCATGCGAACAAGAAGGAGCGAGAAAGATTTTATCTTCGCCAGCCAGTGTCCAGCGGCCGGCCGGCGCTCTCATCGCCTCTACGCAAACTCGCTTCGAGGGCATTTATTTGTCTCTCTCTCTCTCTCTCTCTTTGCCTCCTGCTCTTAGAGCCTCTCTTCGGCCGCCGGAACGGGCGCAACCTTTCCTCCAAAATATACATCGGCGACTTAGCTCGCCGCCGCAACTCATGCTCGCTACCACTAGCTAGCAGTCCTTCGTGGCTCTCCATCTGGAACGCAGGCTAGCCAACAGCTTTGGCCAGCGCCTTTTGGGAGTGAAAATTTCAATTGCAGAATGGAGAATGGAAAGAAAGGAAGAATAAAACATATTGCTGCCCATTTTGTCCATTTCGGCACTCTTTGACGAGCGAGGCTAAACTTGACAAAGCAAAAGGCAGCCAGATACAGGGAGAGAGAGAGAGAGAGAGAGCAAAAGCAAACACACCTCCCTCTCTTGCACTGCGGCACCTCGTCATTGGTCATCTTTTATCTCGTCTCTCTCGCTAACTCCCTGCAGCAAGGCCCCCACGCTTATCGCCATAACTCTTTTGCGCCTTCTCATTGCTAGTTGGAAAAAGGCTGCCTAAGTGAAAAATTGATTTCTCGCCTCGAGCACTGAAGCTCCATCATTTAGTCGCCGTTGTTGTTGCCTCTTTGCTCCTCTTAAAGACTGGGCCATAACTATCAGAGGCAATGAATGGAGCGCCATCGGTCCCCTTCCAGTTGGCCGTCCGTCAGTCTAGCTTGTAGGCCGAGTGGTCGGAGAGTCAGCTAGCTAGCCAGCCAGCCGGCCAGTTAGGCAGCGGGCCGCCCAGTTGGCCGCAGTCCACCACCATCCGCTCCATAAATCAATATTCAGCATCTTTTTGTTGCAGTGCAAAATTTCTTCCAATGGGCAAGAAGAAGAACTCGTTCATCTTGTCTCGTTTCGTCTCCTCTACTCCTCTGCTTCTTCCACTCTGCTCGTCCACTTGCCCAGTCAGAGCTCAAGAGCCACTCTTGAGGCGCCACTCTGCTGGCATCGAGCTCCCTTGCGCCCCATTCAGAGTGGCCGCCACCCCAGAGAGCCGCCCAGCATGAGGGGGCAAATTTATTTCCCTTGCCTATCCATATTTTGGCCATATTATTCGGCCGAATTATTACGTTTATCTTGCAGCCCAAAAAGCTGGTGGCTAATTTAATTGGTTTAGTCTAATTTTTCAGCCACTTCATGCTAGTCTCCGTGCGGCCCTTGGCCGTTTCCACTCGACCACTGGTTGGCCGCCGGAGCAATTGGCCAACTGAGCCAACTCGGCCTCCAACAGGCTCGGGCTCGGGCTTCTCTGTGGGAGATTATGCGCCATTATTATTATTACTATTATTATTACTATTATCATTATTGTTGCGCCTGGAGAGTGGCCGGCGTGTTTGCCTTGGGCGCGCCGGCCAAGTTCGCCGACGAATTTCGGCTGCGGTGGTGAGGCGGCGGCGGCAGAGTGTGTCTGGCGGGGCGGCACTTGATCGCTGAACAAACGAGAGCCAAGTGGAGAAAAACGGTCCCTGTTTGGCCTTCAGCCGCGAGCTCGCCATCCCTTACCTCTGGCCTGGTAGGAATTCTGAAACAACTTTAATTCAATGCATCACGACGATAATTAATCCAGATGCTCGTTGGGCGCCAAAGGCGCACTGGAACTGGAGGCAACTCTGGCCGTTTGTTTGTTTGCCTTCTCTATTGAGTCGGCCCTCTCGCTGCATCGTTCTTGTCGGGCCAAACAAACACCAATCCAATGGCCACGCTGCCGACCTGGAGACTCTGCATGAACGTTTTGGCCAACGATCGTCTTCTATGGCTGGCTCGGAGCCGAATTGCCCGCTCGACACACGAACACTCGTTCCAAAGGGCTGGCCCAGGTGTCTGGCGCTGAGCTCGCCATTGGCCAGCCTCCTAATTGAACGGCGCTCTCCTTTTCGAGGGGAAGCTCGTCGGCGAGCCCATCCAATGGCTAGACGGGTGCATAATGGGCAAACGGCCGAGTGGCTTGGCCCTGGCGCCAGGAATCAGACGCTCGAGAGTTTTGGAGCTCACTTTGGAGCGAGAGGCTGAAAACAGGCAGCCGTTTTGTTGTTCATTTTGTTGTTGTTGTTGTTGTTGCTGTTGTCCAAGTGCGTGTGTTAACCAGAGGAAAGAGGAATATGATTAAGCGGCTCCATTCTGCTTTGGCCAGCAGCTCTGAGTTCTCAAGTTGAAGAGGCCATTTTGTGGCTACGAGCAAACTCTGTGCACTGGCACCAGATTCAAGTGGACTCTGAAGTGAGTGAGGGAGAAGAAGATTTGCAAATTAGTTCGCCGGCCGAGCGCCAATCCCAATCGAGGAGACGACCATTTGATTGGAGTGGCTGTGAGCTGACTGAATTTGTGGCTCCAAATTTGGACGACCCTAGTGATGTGTAGTGTGTTGTTCTGCTGTTGCGGCCAGCAACAGGCGATTCCAGGCTCTCTCCCACAATCGATTCCCGCGGCCCTTCGTTGCGTCCGTTGGCCAATCTGTTTTAGCTAGCCACTAATTGCAAATGGGTTGTAATTGAAGCAAAAGGCGATTCGAGTTTGAGATAATATATTCAGTCCTTGCGATAGAATAGGCGAGTGTGTCCAACGGGCCACTGGTGCTGGCAGGCAGGCGTGCCATCAGTCTGTGCCAGTGTTCGCTGGGTTCGCTCGGCGCGCGCGCGCGCCTCTTTCCAGTTCGCTCAGCCCGAAGGCGGGCTCTCAGTCACGCCCACACCCAACTAACCGACCCAACCCCCCGGCTCTCGATGAATGTATCCACACGCGCGGTCCAATCGTGCCCATACGATCTCGGTGCACCCAACCACGATCGGCCGTCGCCCGCAGCAAGGCGAGACCGCCATGGACATCGCCCTGAGGAAGGACCTGATCGACATTCAGGAGCTGATCGCGAACCCGCCCGGCTGGAACGCGGGCCGGGCCCGCTCGGAGCGCCGCCGGCGCAGACTCAGAGAAAACGGCGGCCTGTGGCACGAGCCGGCGAACAACAAGGGGCAGTGCGCAGGGACCAACTGCGGGCCTGGTTCGCCCGCGCCCTGCGACGCGGAGGCGTGTCGGCCCGACGACTCGGACGACTGTTGCCCCGAGCAGCGAGCTCGCCAGCCGGCCGGAAACCACCAGGCCAGGTGCCAGTGCGCCGCAACCACCCACCAGCAGCACCCTCGAGCTCGCTGCAGGACGGCCAGCCGGCCGGCCGGCGAGTGCGAGTGCGCCTGCGACTGCCACTGGGCCTCGGGGGGCCACTCGCGGCGCAAGAGACGCTCGCACCACCGCTCGGGCCACACGCACGACCACGAGCACCTGCACGCCGGCCACAGCCACCACCATCACCACAATCATCACAACGATGACCACCACCACCAGCGGCTGGCCCACGCGCACCGGAACCAGTGGGCGTACCAGCGGCTGCGTGTGTCGAGCGGCAGCGAGGAGCGCCGCTCGCCCGCCGCCAAGCTCCGGCCGGCGCCCGCCGACTGTGAGCCGGGCGGCTGCAAGTACTCCAGTGATAACGCGCTCAATCTGGGCCACTCGGCGGCGGCGGGCCCCGCCGCCTCCAGGCTGAGGGCGCGCGGCAAGACCCTGACCGGCGGGCTGGCGAGCAGCGAGTTGCGCGCCCTCGCCCACCTGCGTGTGTGCGGGGCGGGCCCGCCCGCAGAGGAGCGCACGCAACGCGCGCACGCGTCCCCCAAGCGGCCCAGTTCGGCGTGCGCGCTCGCCTCGCCCACGCCCCCGCACGCGCGCGAGGGGCGTGCCGCCGCCATCGACGCGTGTCCGCCGCCAGACGCACTTCTGGGCGACCGGCCGCCCAAGTGCGCGGAGGAGCCGCCGGCGCCCAAGCGGCCCAGTCCGAGCGGCAGCTTCCGGTCGCACACCAGCAGACGGGCGGGCGCCCCAGTGCAGGTGGGCGGCGCCAGCAGGCTGCTGGTCGTCTGGCCGCAGAGGTCGCCGCTGAAACGGAAGGGCGCCGCTGGCTCGCTGCAACAGTTGCCGGCCGAGGGCCAAGTGTCGGCGGCGGCCCAGCAGCAGCAGTCCCAGAAGCAGAAGCAGCGCCACAAGCAGCACAACTCCATCGGCGCCAGACTCTCGCTGCTCCAGTTGCACAACTTGATGCGCAGAAAGAGCTCCGCCGCCGCCGAGCGCAAGTCGGAGAGCGGAAGTGCGCCCAGCTGGAGAGACGAGGAGCCGGAAGGAGCCAAGGATCGCTTGGGGACGAGCGCCGGCCAGACGGCTGTGGACGCGGAGGAACAGCAGCCGGCCGGCAAGACGGCGGCGGCGGGCGGACGTCGAATGGAGCGCCACTTGAAGGAGGAACAGGGCGAGCCTAGTGTGTTGCTGATGCGAGCGCCAAACGGCGCCAAATTGCTCCACACGAGACCGCTTGCCGCGCTCGACGACACCAGCCAATTGTATGCAATTCCGAGGAAGAGTTTCTCAAAGGTGAGTAGAGCAGCTCTTTGTTGCAGCCGCTTCCTCTCTCGAGTTTGTCTTCCTCACTTGAGTCTGTCTCTCTCGAGTTTGTCTCTTCCTCTCTCTTCCTTGATTCTGTCCAGACTAAACTGGAGTTTCCACGACAAAAGTGGCCGCCGACGTGCCTTTGCTGCCGGCCTGAGAGTTTGGTCCAGTTTCGTGTGAGCCCTAAGGACTGGCTCTCGGCGAGGCGGCCAGTCGGCTCGTGCGCTCGACGTGCTCATTAAAATGTGCGATGAATAATAAACTTCCCAATGCACAAAACACAGACTGGCTCTGGTCGCACACAGTGCACAGTGGACAGTGCACAGTGCACAGCGCGGTGTCAACCGCGCGCTCCACGCCAGTCCTAAGGCTCGGCCGCCAGCGCGCCACACAAGCGCCCGATTCCAATTATTTGCCTTGGCGGCAAATTAAAGATAAATCCTAATCTCGCCCGAAACGCCACATGCGCCGCCGCCTGCACGTTGACAACTAAATTAGATATAAATCAGAGCGTCGCTGGCCGCTCCCACCGGCTCGCCAGACCGCCCGTGTCCCAGACAGTGAGCAACACGACGGCGCGACTGTCCCCGAGGAGCGAGAACTGACAACTCTCTCACCTGGCTCGCCACGTCCAGCCAGTGCACAGCTTGGAGTGAGCTCTAGTGGGACTGTGATCAGGACGGTGGAGATAAACATCGGCCAGTGTTTGCTAGTCTGCAGCGAGCGCGGCCAATCGAGCGGCCGAGCTAAGCTAACCTCTGCTTCTGCTTCTGGCTGCTAGTCTTGATCTTGGACTCGCTCAAGTTTGTGTGCTGCCTGTGTTGCGGGAAATGGAAGTAGACGAAAAGGTTCCCACAGAGCAAATGGGCCGCCAGTTAAATCCATTAGGCTGCTCAGTTGGGCGAAAAGAGCTGAACACACAGAAAAAAATACTTGCCAGTTTCTCGCCAGCCGATTATCATGCTCGATGAGACGGCCCAATGAGAGAAAACAATCAGGCCAAGTCTATCAGTTGGCTTCGATCACTCGCCCGATTTGTCCATTATTGCAAATTTGCAAACTGGAGTCTCCTAATGGCAATTGGCCTTACATCTGCAGATCGACCGCCGCCTGTTGAGTGCTTTTTATTCCGTTCAAACAAGACAAAGTGAGCAACAAAACGCTGCTCACTTTGAACTCTGATTCACAAATTTTGATGGTGGAATTCTGATAGCCAAATTCTGATTCGGAAACTTTGCTTTTGGATTTGAATTCATAGAATCCAAATTGAATGAATTCGGCGCCCAAACTCAGAGACGAAAACTGTTTGATGATGAGGGCTCCTGATTGCAGGCAAATGGGATGCAATTTGTTGCCATTTTGCGAGCATTTCGTGACCTTTTTTGAGGTTTTTAACAGATACTAGTGCTAATTTCCACCATTGCTCGCCGATGCAAAGTACTGCAAAAAAGTCTAACTTCAATTCTGCTGAATCTAATCTCATTTGCGCATCTTGTCGATCTTTCTGCCGCCTCAGAGGGGCGCCAAAACCATTCATCTTGGCGCCCAATTTGCGTCCATTCTTCATTCGAAACTTGTAACTGACCAGAAGAACTCTTCAACACGCCAAAAAACGCGCAACTGTGCCCTCATTTCCGCCCACTCGGCGCACTGAACCCCAACGGAAACGGACGCAAATCTCTGCAACAACAAACACTTTTGGATGCACTTTTGCACCCAAATGTCGAACGTGGAATACAACTGGCACTCTGGCCACCAATTGGCGCCCAAAACTCGAAATGATAAATGATAAATTTCGTGCAGCAACAACAACAACAACAACAACAACAGAAGCAGCAGGTGGCCGACGGCTCCAGTGCGGCGCAACAGACCCAGTCTCCGGGAGGCCAGAAGAGCCAAGCGCCGGAAGGGCCCGCGCTGACCAGCTCGTCGGACAACCAGTCGAGCAGTTCGCCAATTGCGTCCTCGTGGGACGAGTGTGTGGACTTGGTGTTTCCAGCCAATGGCAGTCGCTGGTCGTGCGGCGGCAAGACGCAGGCGAGAGGAGCTCGCGGGGACTCGCAACCGGCCGACTCCAACGCCTGTCTCATTGGGGTGCGCGTGGAGCCAGCCGAGCGGACGGGCGACGCGAGCGGAAGTGGCAGAGGAAGTCTCAATGGCAGCGGCAAGTGGTCGCTGGCCGACTCGGGCGGGCCCGGCTACTGCAGCGTGCGGCCGGCCGACCCAAAGGAGGGCCGCAAGACGGAGAGCGGCGGCCAGGCGGGACACTCTGAGAGGACAGCCAGCGAGGCGCAGAAGACGCCCACCGAGCCTTGTCTGTGCTCGGGCGAGGCCAAAGAGTCGCCGGAAGCTTTGCCGAAAGAGAGCCCTGTGGCGGAGGGAGAAACTTGTTCTAGTCAGGGCCGAATTAAGGAGCTGGAAGGTGGCCAGCGGGAAGAGTTGGCAAGCCAAGAGCAGCGCGATCAGGGCCAGCTGGCGAGACCTAAGAGCGGCCTGAGTGGCGCCAGCGCCGAGCTGATCAGGGCCCAGAAGAGTCTGGCCACGGCGGCCGCAGCCAAGGTGCACAAGGACCGCATGGCGCGCATGCTCAAGTTCCACTCGGACTCGTACCAGGCGGCCAGCGGGGGGCCCACTCCAAATGCACTGGCCTGCAAGCCGGCCCACTCGGAGCCGGTGGCCCAGGTGCTCACCGTGCGCACCGGCGCCGAGCCCGACTTTTGGTTCGAGGGCGCGCCGGAAGGAGCTTCGAGGGCGACGCTTCCGGGCGGCAAGGCGGAGACTGGTGGTGGCGGCGGCTTGTCGTCGTCGGCGGCCGAGCAGCGGCGGGGTCTGCTGGGCTCCAAGTTGGCGGCGGGCGGCCTGTTGGCGGGCCAGCAGCAGCAGCAGCAGAGGGCGGCCGGTCTGGGCAAGTTGGAGGAGTTTGCGCCGCACCGAAGCGGAAACAACAGCGTCTGCATGAGCGACTCGTCGCCCTCAAACAACGGCGCCGACTCGGACAACTCGGCCTCGCTGGTGGCCGCCCGTCTGGCCGCCGGCCGCCAGCAGGAAGAGCGGCCCCCGCTGCTGGCCAAGCGAGCGAAGCTTCCGGTGAAGAGTGAGCCCAAGGGGGGCCCTCTGGGAGGCATATTGTCGCGCATTTTGCTCCATAATGGGGGCGACAAGAAGGCCAAGGCGGTCCAGAAGACCGCGAGCCAACAGGTGCAAGTGGCCGCCCCTGCCGGCGACCATCAACTGGCCCACCAAATGCCCACCAGCAAGGGCGGCTCCATCGGCTCGTCGGCGTCGCCCACCATTTCGTCGAGCTCGCCCAGCGACAGCTCGAACAACCGGTCGCCGCAGTTGGCCAGTGGGCAGCAGGCGACCAGTGGCGAGACACTGGGCGAGGTGGGCGCGTGTGGCCACCAGCAGCATGACGACAAGCTGGCCGTGTCGCGCTCCAGACGGCCCATCGTGCTCGCCGGCTCCAACGAGATGGAGCGCACCAGCTCCAGCTCCAGCTCGGCCCCCTTCCAGCAGCAGCAGCAGCAGAGGCTTGGTCTCAGTGGCCAGGGCGGCCACACTCAGCTGCTGGCCGCCCACGTGTTCACCAACGGACTGCCCCGCGTGGCCTCCTACTCCGCGAGCACCAGCAGCTCCAGTGGCAACCCCGCCGAGCCCAGTCTGCAGGTGATGCCGAGCGAGCAGTTCGGTGCAGGCCCCCAGACGGCAAGCTTGTGCAACTACCACGCACTGAACAGGAGCCAGCTCATCCCCGCCAAGTACAGCCACTACCTGCCCTACAATTTGGGCCGCTACTCGATGCACGAGCAGTGCGAGCTGGCCGGCCAGCAGCAGGCGGCCAGCCAGGCGGCTGGTCAGCGCGCGGGCGCCTCTCTGCTAGGTTTGCAACAAGCAGCACCACTCCACTACATGCAGTATCCAATGCACCAGCAAACGGGCGCCCACTTCCACCAGCAGCCAACCTTCGAGACCTACGGCGGCCGTGGTGGCCTGCAACAGTCTTTGGGCGGCCACCCGCAACAGTCTCTGGGCGGCCACTACGCCCAGACGGCCCAGTTCGTGGCCACCAACGACGAGTCCATCTACATTCCGCCCTCCTACGTGGCCAACCCGCACGAGCAGCAAACAAGCAACGCTGGTCTGCACAACTCGGGCCTCAGTTATCGGGCCCAAAATGCAGGGCAACAGCACTTCCGGCTGGGCGTGCAGCCAACAGGTTACAATGGGGAGCACGAGCTCGCCCAGCAGCTGCGCTCCGCGTCCAGAGTGAGGGAGTCGAGCTCGGCGGCGGTGGGGCGGCCGCAGGAAGTGCTCCGGCGGCCCAAGAGCTCGCTCGACTCGCTCCTGCTGGCCAACGGGATTTCCGCCGGCGAGCAGCTGGGCTCGAGCGGAGACAAGGGCGAGTGCGACTACGCGCCGGCGAGACAGCGAGACACGATGGGAAGGGACTACCAGCGGGAGAGAAACAACGGCCATCAGGAGAGATTTTCGAGTGCAAATGAGACCAAGTCGAGAGCAAACAGCGCCAGCCAAATGGCGACATCAAATGCAAAGCGAGACACACTCAGTGGCGACAGTGAAGAGCAGCGGCTCAGTTTGAATCAGGCTTTCCCCGCAACTGCATCAACCAGTTCATCAACAAACACCGGCGGACAATTGCTCCGTCGGCTGGAGTTTTCCCTCGAACAAAACTCAATCTATGCCCCGGGCTCTAATGGGCCGCCCGACTCTCAGCAGGAAGCTCAATCGTCGTCGTCGTTGCAACAACAACAACAACAACAACAATCTCACTATCACAATGGAAACAACGGAAGCGCCGCAAACGGAAGACCACTGGACACCAGCGGCAGCAGCAACAATTCGGGCGCAAGTCAATTGACCGTTTTGCCAGCTGTTGCCACAAATGCAACAGATGAACACCATGAAGGCCACCATCAAGCGGCCGCTCTGCACCATTGGCCAAGCGGCAGATTGGGGAAACCAAACGATAGATTGAACCCCTCAGGAGATAATGACAATGGACAACGTGTTGGCTTAGTTGGTTACAATAACAACAACCACAACAACAACAAGGACAACAATTGCAACAAGGAGAACTACAATCAGGAGGAAGTGCCAAAGATGGAGGTTAGGGCGGGAAAATTAACCAGAGTTTCCATTGGGGCTAAAACTGTGGCCAAAATTGAACAAAGAAACTGCCAGTACAATACTCACAATAATGGTTCAAGATCAACTCTGCTAAAGAAGCCTCATTGTTTCATCCAACAAGAAAACAAAGTGGACGAACAGGAAGATGAAGAAGGCGGAGTGACAATCTTATGATGAAAAAAGATCACACACAACTCATTGTTGCAAAATATTTCTATTATTATATATTTTTTTCTTTGTTATTGTTATTTGTTGAACCATACAGAAATACTGATTCGCGGCCAATCAAGTGGATGAAGGGGCATTAAATTAAAGAGGCATTGATTGCTATTCTTTGACCTCTAAAAAATTGGAAAAAAACAATAACTACTTTCATTAATAACGTAGGCTCGAATTGATTGTCTCTAACAGGGCCTCGCTCTAAACTCTACAAAGCTAACATTTTCTTTTCTTCTCTGACTCAGTTGGTTTCCTTTACTCTCCTCCAGTTGATCATCATGATTCATCTACAAACATCCCGGGCAATTTCGTTTGTCCTGCCGTAATAGTCGGCTCTTTGATTGTCTCTGACCAGAAAATCATCCTCATCACTGACCAGTAAAGTCCTGCCTTTTTTCACTTGTTTCTTATACTTCAACAACGCTTTCCTAATCGAATGCAGTGGATCTCTTGCCGGCACCGCTTCTCCTATATACGATCTCGAGCCTACCTCGTAATTGCAGGACTCACGTACTTGTTTTACCAGTTGCTCGAGACCCTTCCTGTTCACATTATGACAAATATTTCGATTTGGCTCCAGGGGGTTCATGACATATAGCACACTATTATCTAGTTTCTTATCTCGGCTGGATTCTAGCAAGTTCAGAGAATAGCGATCAAAATCGAACGACGAATAGAAACGGAAAAACCTCATTATCAAACCTGGAAGCATCTCGTTTAGCTCATCTTCGTCGTAGTGTTGCTGGACATTCACACCCGAGTCGTCATACAGAGATCCACCGTTGAATATATCCTTGAATGAAGGAAACAATGGCCTAATTGGATCGTCGTTATGCTCGTTGTCGTTTCGCTGCCCCATTGATCGGTTCCGTCTCCTCTTTAGCGGTCTGAATTCGTACCTATACTTCCGCCCTACGAACTTGGACGGACAAGCATCTATGTCTCCTTGAGATGGTGCCTCTGGACTGGATGGTAGATAAGGTGTGGTAGCGTTCTCTACCTTCTCGAGGGCTGTTTGCTGTAAAAAAAATATAACTAGCGACAAGAACTGAAAGTTGGTCATTCCTATTCCGGACACTTTGGAAGTGATAGAATTCAACTTTGCATAGATTCTTAGATATATCACAAGGGCAGTTATGAGGTTATTGTTGCGACACAATGAATATAGTATCTCAGTCATCATTATTCCAGGTGGCACGGTTGAATTTGACTCCAATTCTCGGTAATCGAGGCCAAGATCGAAGCTCAAATCACAGTCAATATTGGTGACCCGTGATGTAAACTTGATTATTGGCACTTTCGCACGATGTAAGCATAGTACACCGAATCCATCCGTTAAAGGCATATATTCCCGCAGAACATGATCAAACCATCGCATAGCTCCACGAAAGCCACTGTTATCTTTTGTCTCACTATAAATACTCTTATCTAAATGGACTAGTTGCGTCGACTGGTTCTCTATTCGATTGGAGGAAGCGGTCGCATGGAATCCGCTTTCAGGTGCTTTTGAGGCCATATTTCGAAAGGAGTTGATGATCTCCTGATGATGGTCTAGTCTTCGTGTGACTACTAAATCAAGATCTCCTGACTCAGAGGCCATGTCAGTGACGGACGATCCGAAAGGCATAAGTTCATAGTTGTCGAAAATCCCCGAACAGAGTATCTTCTCAAAATTGACCAATGTGACGAAACGTAGCTTCAAGGCCACTAAAGACATCATGTTGTTTGATATAAGGTCAGTGTAGCTATTGAAATCCAGTGAATCTTGACGTTCACTGGATAAACGGACTTTCTCAACAGGAAATGGTGTTTTATGATCATCCAAGCTTCGTGCTAATCGTCCATTGTAGCGCAATATTTTCAAAGATATAGGTAGTAGACCATCCACGTGACGTGCTGAACTTGCAACCCTATCCGCATCTTCAACGGACTTGAACTCTATCAGAGACAGCCTAGAGTGACCTCGTCTGTTCTCTTTTTCTATCTGGTAAACATGCTCTATGTTCGCGAAATTTGTGTTGAGATCTATGTGTTCTAAGCCGCCATGATCGATCAAAATTGACCGCTTCGCCAGGTTCTTGGCATGTGATACCATCTTGCAATAGCTAGGAAACTTGTTAAGATAGCTAGTCGCTGCCATGATGGCGATTGGGTTATAGCAGTATGTCGTTCAAATTGGAGGATAGATTGGCTGTGGTGAGACCAGGACAATGAAAAATGTGCACATGTTTTGGTTTGCACGCTTGATCTCGGTCCCGCCGCTAAGACACGCCCCCTCGGGAAATCTATCCATGGCTGTGCGGTGTCTGGGAAAAAGAATTTCACGAACAGCCCTTGGCAAAAGGTCATCGGTGTAGAAGATTTCGCAAATCTTTAAATTATTTCGATTATCATCAAATCATAGGACAGATTAATCATGCTCAGCTCGAAGTTACTCAGTGGCCCTCTGAGGCAGGTCGTCACAAATTCGAGGGCCCTTGCACATACAGATATTCAGTTCCCCGATTATACCGCCTATAGAAGACCCTCGACCTTGGACCCTAAGAAGAAAAACATAGAAACTGAAGATCAGCGTAAGGTTTTTTCATATCTAATGACCGCAACTGTGGCCGCCACAGGGGCAATCGCAGCAAAATCGGCGGTAACCAAAGTTGTAGCATCACTATCTGCAACGAGAGACGTTTTAGCCCTTTCTAAGGTTGAGGTAAAACTGAGCGAAATTCCACCAGGCAAGAATGCAGTGATTAAATGGCGAGGTAAACCATTATTCGTCAGACATAGGACAGAGGAAGAGATCCAAGCGGCCACCAATGTGAACCTGGCTGAGTTGAGAGATCCCGAGTCGGATACAGACAGAGTGAAGAAACCCGAGTGGCTCGTTTTGATCGGAGTATGCACTCACCTGGGTTGTGTTCCGATCGCTAATAAGGGTGAATTCAATGGATATTACTGCCCTTGTCACGGCTCTCACTACGATGTTTCAGGAAGAGCACGCAAGGGTCCAGCACCTAGAAACCTGGAGATACCCGAGTACGACTTCTTAGATGATGACACAATCGTTGTTGGTTAATTTCTTAAATAAAATTTGCATTCATTGAGCCTGTAGGGATAACAAATTGATCTTTGGACTCTCCTGTGCCCTCACTGGACAGCTAATCTCTATCATCTTGAGGAAGATAGAAAATTTAGTTACCATCTTATGAAAGTCATGAGGTTGATCTAGTTGTGAGTCATAATTTGTTCCCATCCATCCACGGATGATAGAATTTCAAGGTGGTCAAGAGCAGGAACGAGTAGAAAGGAACTGTTTCGCTTGTGGGAACAGTGTTAGAGATATTTGAATAATCATGCAAGAAGTCGATGCTTATTCAGGTTTATCGGCTTTTCGATCTACACAATCAGCTCCGGATATACCTCTAGACTATACGAATCTAGCACATCACTGGAATCTGGTCTCGGTGCTAAAGCGCACAGGCTTCGAATGCGCCTTCACGTGTATCACAGAGCGTTCTTGAATCGGTTGACGATGTTTACAATCTAACACTGATTTCGCTTCAAATATCAGTCAATCTTTAATCATGGATGATAACGATGTTAAATATATGAGATGTCTGCGATCAAATATAAACCATCTCAGATTGGACGAACAGTTGTTGGATTTTAAGATAATTGTAGGCGAAAATGTATATCAGGCACACAAAGTCATTTTAGCAGCTAGTTCGAATTATTTCAAATTGGTGATCTCAAATCAAATGAAAGAAGCAAGAGAGAATGAGGTGACAATCAAGGATATTGACCCTCATGTCATGAAGGCTATTTTAGAATTCTGCTATACTCACCGAATTACCCTCAATAATGATAATGTCTCAGAATTCTTGTTAGCAGCCTCAAGATTTTGCATTGAGTCATTGCAAGATGAGTGCATTAATTTCATCAAAAGAAGAATCGATGCATCGAATTGTTTGTTCATCATTGACTTATCTGAGCGTTGCAATCTACCGGAGTTACACAAGGAGGCCTTTGAATTTTGTCTGGATAATTTTGATATCGTTATTGAGGCTGCAGACTTCTCTATCATAGACGAGCTTCAGTGGGCAGATTTATTACCAGACGATAGACTGAACATATCGGAAAAAGAGGTATTCGAAAAACTAGTGGAATGGACCAGAGAAGATTTGGAGAAGAGAACACCGGTTTTCGATAGACTTATCAGACATGTCAGGTTTGCGAATATCGACACTCTGGAGCTAATCAGACTGAGTACGTTAGACTTGGCACAAAGTTCTGATTCATGTCGGAATCTCATAGACATGGTGAAAAATTATCTTTTATTGAAAGACCATCCAGATCTCAAAAACGAGTTACTCACTGATCTCAATGTTACCCCACGTGATAACTTATGTTCCCGGCAACGAATATATGCGATCGGAGGCTGGACCGAGAAAGAGAAAGCTCTTTCGCATGTTGAAATATACGATCCAAGAACCAAGAAGTGGACGATGGCAAAAGCCATGAGAGAGAGGCGATGTGGGCTAGGTTGTGCCGTGTTGAATAACGTAATTTATGCTGTTGGAGGGCATGATGGACAAAGATATCTGTCCAGTGTCGAACGTTACGAAACATGCACCAACGAATGGTTTTCAGATGTCCCACCAATGAGTATACCTAGATCGAGTGTGGGTGTAGTCGAGCTGTACGGTTATCTCTACGCGATTGGGGGGCAAAACGCCGCTTGTGCAACTAGCAGTGTAGAGCGATACCTTCCGGGTGATAAAAACTGGCATAAATGCGCAAGCATGAATCAAAATCGCCTCGGAGCAGCTGTGACCGTTTTGAATGGCTTCATTTACGTAATCGGTGGCGCAGAGATGAATGGCGTTTTCAACTCAGTTGAAAAATACGATCCGGACAGCAACTCTTGGTCGTACGTTGCTCCTATGAAACAACCTCGTAAACATCATGGATGCACGACGTACAATGGTAAGATCTATGTGATAGGGGGCAGGATTCCCGGTAGAGAACTTGCATCAGGAGAAGTCTACGATCCCCAAACAGATACTTGGTCCGATATACCTAGCATGCCAACAGACCGCCTTGGTGTTAGTGTCGTGGAGCTGGACAAGCACTTGTATGTCGTAGGTGGACAAAAGGATGAATCGTTCTTGAACATCGTGGAATCTTATGATCCAAGGACAATGCAATGGGAAAAGAGGCCCAACATGATCAACGAGAGGCTGGCATTCGACTTGATTGTGCATCCGGTGCGAAAGTACACCTGATGATAGTTCGCACATAATTGTCCAGCCGGGTGGGCAACCATCAATCAGCAATAAATGCGACACCCTGAAGTGTCCTATGTGCTCCCTTTCTAATTTCGATCGGCTGTTAGTTGTAGGTTTGTTCTGTCCTGGAGAGAATATCAGACGTCCGATGAATATTCAGGTGGGGAGTGTTGTTAGCGCGAGGTCTTTCTAGTTGCGATAGCTAATCGATGCTATGGTTACCGGACCACGGCAGCTGTCCTGTTATTTACGGCATCGAATTTCCGTTCATGATTTTAGCTTTTCCCAGTGATCTTGGAGGCCTACACTAGTTCTAGCAGTGATCAATAGAGCGGTGCCCTTGCCATGCCAAGATGAGCGGGCCGAGATTGGTTGCTTGTGTAATCTTTTTACATCTGATCCTGGCCGGAAATGGTTATGCATCGGACGAGACCAGAAGGTTCAAGATGGGAAAGAGGAAAGTGCCCATTCGTGGAGTGGGAGGCAAGCTTCCCGGTTTCGATAACCTCGACGCTGGAAGCCAACCCTTGCACGGTGCCAATCTTGTCAGCTTGGAGAGGGGAAAACGAAAGGTGGGCCACAAGCATCTTGTCTTGACAACAGTTGAGATGCCTCCATTCATGATGCCCCGCAAAGTGGCGCAAGGTGATCGCCAAATTGAGGGAGATAAAGAAGGGAGAGTAGGCGGGTCAAATGTGAGAAGTATTCCGGAAAGAAGTCGAGCAAAGAATGAGACAGAGCAGAGAGAATGGTATGGGTATTGTGTGGATTTTTTCCTTGAGCTAATAAAGCACTTACCCTACGAGGTCACCTTCGAGCTGTACAATGCGCCCGACAACAAATTTGGTTCGAAGAGCAAGAGGATAATATTGGAGAAGGACAACAAGACGGGGAAAATTTTGAATCGTCTCGAAATCGAGGAATGGAATGGACTTGTTGGAGAGCTTGAGAAGAAGAGGGCTCATGTTGCGTTATCTCCCATGGCCGTTATGGCCGAGCGTGAGCTTGTGATGGATTTCACAGTCCCATTCTACGATCTAGTTGGTATACAAATATTACTGAGGAAGCCAGACGTACCAAAGGATTGGTTCAAATTTCTAACGGTCCTTGACAACGAGGTCTGGTTTTCGATGCTCGTGGCTTACTTTATAACAGCGTTTGTGATCTATGTATTTGATAGGTTGAGTCCCTATAGCAACAAGAATCTAGAGAAGATCCATCGCATCCGTGAATCTAGGCGTCAAAATCCTCTAGGTGCACCAGATTGGAAGGAAAATGGGAGAGTCAGTATAATTGAATCAAAGAGCAACTTGAGAAATGGCAAGTTTCCAATTGCGCCACCGCTGACTGCTGCGCATGAGCCGGTTCTGAGCCTCTTTTCGGGCCAGACCAAACAATCAAATGGAGCTAAGATTGGGGAAACTGAAAAGGATGCCATCAAGCTGAAACAATTTACGGACAATAACCACTATGTTCAATCTGATACAAAGAAGGGCTCATTGTCGACTCGATGGCGACGTCTCTCCCAAGAATATGCCCAAACAGTAGGTTGGAGAGCACAAGATCATCAGAACGTCAATGGTATCTACAAAAATGTTGCAGTGAGCAACGAAGAGGAAGAGGAAGAAAGTGAAGATTCAGAACGACCCAAGTTTCATTTCAAAGACTCGCTCTGGTTTTGCATCACCAGCCTAACACCCCAGGGCGGAGGTGAAGCTCCACAAAATTTGAGTGGCAGGGTAGTTGCAGGAGCATGGTGGCTATTCTGTTTCATTGTCATAGCATCATATACCGCAAACTTGGCCGCCTTCCTAACGGTATCTCGGCTGGACATTCCTATAGAATCTCTTGATGATCTCGCCAAGCAGTATCGGATCAAATATGCTCCCATTGAGGGCACAGCCGAGCAGACCTATTTTGAGCGTATGGCTTACATAGAGGAGATATTCTATAATATCTGGAAGGAAATGTCTCTTAATGATTCATTGAGCGAAGAGGAGAGATCCAAGTTTGCTGTTTGGGACTATCCTATAAGCGACAAGTACACCAAAATCTGGGAACAAATCCAAGAGGTTGGGATGCCATTGGATGTTCATGAGGCACTGCAAAGGGTCAGAAACTCGACCCTTGACGACGGATTCGCTCTTTTGGCTGACGCAAATTTTGTCAAATTTGCCCTCATGACTGACTGCTCATTCAAGGCCGTTGGAGACGAATTCAGCAGAAAACCTCTAGCTTTGGGCCTCGCTAAGGGCCAAGAGCAGCTTCGAGATGATATAAGCTACGCGATACTGAAACTCATCAATCAAAGGTTCATGGAAATCCTTAGGGAGAAGTGGTGGACCAACAATGAGGCTAGGGTCATTTGTGATGATGCAGCGGCAGAGTCGAGTGAGAGTATGAGTATAGAGAATATCAGCGGTGTCTTTATCATCATTCTGGCAGGTGTGTTGTTCTCATTTATCGTTTGGGCGGTTGAGAGATTTGTTTACAGGACGAAGATTGAGATATCTCGAGAGATGATACTGTCCAGCGCAAAATGAGAATAAATTAGCCGCAAACCAACGGCGGTGCAGATTCGGAAATCAAAATTTTTCAGATAATCAAAGAGGTGCATATGTTCAACGACTTCCGGCTCGACACAAAAATTGTGGGGCAAAAGTATATAAGTAGAACCTGAACTATTCTCATGTATTTTGTAGATGAAAATATAATTTAATATATATATTTTATATATAACTTAGAGCTCTTACACTTCAAGCTTGGTTAAAGGTGTCCTAAAATAATATGACTTGAGGAATCTTTACAATGTATCTATCTAGTGCATGCAACATCTACACGAGTTCATTGTTTACAAAGGTTTCTGGTATACAACAATTGCGATATTTTTTGATCGTGTTCAAGCCTCAAACTCGCTTCATTACATCAATTGATGGCAGCATTGATCCGAAGCGCTAGTTCAAAGGGCATTCATCTTGAACCAGAGGACGTATGGTAACGACAGAGCATACAATAGGGTGGCTACAGTATCCAGGATGGCGGTATCCTCGGCCGAGCATCTGCCCGATTACTTGGCTTTCCTCTGCCTGACTTGTCTCTTCGATGGAGTCTTAGTGTCACCAGAATCTTTCTTGTTCGTCTCTTCATCTTCATCCTCCGACACCTCTTCATCTTCATCCTCGTCCTCCTTGACTATCTCTTCACTCGTATCATTATCATCGTCCTTACGTGAAGTCGAAGCCTCATCGTCGGGCGCTGGCTCGTCTGTCTTCTTTCGACGGGCAGCATCTGTCTGTTTCTGGCTTCGTTTGGTATCGCAGCAGTATGAAATGAACAAGAACAATGGCAGTGCAACGGCTAGCACAACTACGGCCCAGAGCCAAGGCTGCACGTTCAGATAATGCATTGCCCTAGTTACGAGCGATGGAGATGAGGCATCTGCTTCAGCTTTCTTGCTTTGCCAGGTGAGTAATTGCAACGAGTTGGCAGGTTCAACATCGTCAGATATGATTAAATTATCAAAAGCAACGTTGTCTGCCATAGACCACAGCTCAAATGCGACGGCACCGATAGGGTCTAGAGAGGAAAATGGCTTCTCATCGTAGAAATAGTCTGGGTTGGGTATCATCCTAGGCGACCATTTGCCTTTGTAGTTGGGGTTGTCGATCTTAGGGGGCCTCCATTTGCCCTTATACGCAGGATTCGGTATCTGGGGTACCTTCCAAGGACCACAACCTGAGACCTTGGCACAGGCAGGGTTCTCAATCTTTGGTGGCTCCCACTCACCGTCCATTTCCTCCCAATCGTCAGGCTTCTTCGCGCTTGGATCAGGGATATAGATCGGTTCGTTCTCTAGCCAGTCTTCAGGCTTAACAGCATTCGGATCATCGATAGTCTGGGGAGCAGTCTCATCCCAATCATCTGGTTTTCTGGCATCAGGGTCCTCAATCTGAGGGCGCTCATCCCAATCTTCTGGCCTCTTGTCATCCAAATCGACAATCTCTTTCGGAGGGTTGATTGGTGGGTCCATATCTTCCAACAGGTCTCCTTTGCCGACAGAGTTACCGTCGAGGAACAGCTCGAATTTGTTGTCAGCATCTAATACAAGTCTGAAGAGATGATGCTTCTTGTCCGAGAAAGCCGAAGCTAAATTGCTGACGTATTTAGCTTGCTTCCAATGCTTCTCACTATACTCCTGGGTCTTTGGGTTGAAATATTGTACAATGAAGTGCAACTTCGCCTCATTACCGCATTTGTCAGGCCCAAACATTATTGTAAATGGTGTCTTATCAGTCAGCTTGGTGAGATCGTCAATGGCGGAGTTTCTCAAGAGTTTAACGTAGGCACCACCACAGTCCAAGCCTTCACGGAACTGCACTTCATACTGTACTACCAAAGGTTTGTTGCCGCCAAACTTGAATGGCTTGATCAACTTTGCACTGATACCATAGTGACGGGCTTTTTCTGGCAGAACCATTTGGAGATCATCCCGTGAGTGATCGGGACCCGACTCGAGTTTCCATCTTCCATTGTATTTTTGATCTTTGGATTGGATCCAATTTTGTTTGAATGTATCAGGGTCGTCAAAGCTATCAAAGAGATACAAGCCATCGGACTTGATCTGGGGCCTGGCGTAATTCCTATCCTTAGCCTCATTGGAGGTGGAGCCACTTTCAACAGGAGAGCTATCATCGGCTTGTAAATCAAGATCATTGATATCAATAGCTCCGGGATCTTCGCTTATGACCCCGTCGTCATTGCACCGGACATGATGGGACAGGAGGCATAGTAACGCTAATTGGAGCGTGATGACTCGGAGGTTTAACTTGTATCTCCTGGCGAGCATTATGAGAGACCAGGCTCGAAGCTTATGTGCTCGAATACTCTTTGATGGGAATAATCTTGATGAACTCCGCCTGACTACTATTTAAAGAAGCGAAGGCAACAAATTGTTGAAGATTTATCCGTTGTAAAAGATCAGGACAAAGCTCAAGATGGATTATGCAGAGAAAACTTAAGACTTTTAATGTTGAACTCGACGGCCAATCGATCGACTGTTTCGCTAAGAACACGTTATACAATGGGAAAATTATTACATGACAACGATCAGAAGCAGCCCTCTGCTGCTCGCCGGGTGAAAGCGAATATGATAGGCACGCTATGACACGCCATACGATAGTAGAATGAACGACAGCTGTACGCCAGCTCCAAACGTCTGACGATTCTTTCGGCTTCGCTGCTGGAAAAAATAATAACGAACACGCGCGGAGTTCGCGCCAAGAGTTCGCGTTTGTCCGTTTCTCTGAATCCTGTCAATTACAAACAATCCACCGCCCCCCAACGATTGGATTCAAAGTATCTTTTCGTAACTCTCAATGAATAACCTCTCACCATTCCCTATCGTCGGTAATTAAACTCACTCGACGTCCACACTTATGACACTACAATCAGGATGATTGACTATAAGTTCGTTATACCCCAGAAAGTCGAGGATCTATTGAAGATCCAAGATTCAAACATCTATTATGTAAACGATGAGCTCACATTGCTTGAAACCGTCCAAGTTTTCAATACTAAAGTTTGGGAGATTGAGGACGATCCTCTTAGGATAGGAGATGACTTTGTGACGTTCTTCTCTGTCGTCAGAAACTTCGACAAATTAGATTCGCAAGTAAGAAATCGAGCCTTGACTCTCATTTATAGAGCCTCAAATACCCTTCGAACTCAACTGGAAAATATTTTTAATGTCCTTGACGTTGCCGGCGATCAGGAGAATCGCGCAAACGTATTTGAATCTGTTAGTGAGAAGATGGAATATTCAAACTCGCTCAAGATGTTGTTATTTCTCAACTGTTGCTTCATTCAGTTGTTCGAAGATGGACTCTCTTCAAAAACACAGAGGAAAAACTTCAACGAATCTGTAGTCGAGAATGACTTATCATTCAAAGAATATGATAAATACAAAGAGAGAATCATGGCTAATTTGCTCAAGCTCATACTGTTTCCCTTAGGTTCAATGACCGACTCATCTGCTGAAGCCAAAGAAGTTACATCTCAAGTCATGAAAGTCGCTTATAAAATGATTGAAAACTATCCCATAAACGGCTTGGCAAGGAATAAAGCACTTCTCGATGTAACATTTTCCATCATCGGTTGTGGTGTAGGACAATATAATCAATCTTTGGGATTCTGTCTGAAACTAATCCAACTTCTACAATATAGAGAACAAGTCGCGCCTCTTCTCGCCGATCTGGTTGCCTTCATTGTCCAGAGATATGATCAAAAATTACTCATCAGCCAGATACTACGCGAAATTGAAAGAATCGATGTGCGAAACCTATCTCACGACTCATCGTGTCCGAGAGCTATCTCAACCTTCTTGACTACTCTATCAGACAAGTGTCCACAAGAGTTTGTGCCCTCGGTTGATCACCTATTTGACTACCTTGAAGAAGATCCGTATATCATGCGTAACGCCACCCTGAGTGTCATGGCCAATATAATCGTCAAACATTTGCGAGATAGAGAAGACGACTACAAGCTGAGGGATGAGCTGCTTGATGCCTTGCTCAACCATATTCAAGACAATACAGGTTATACCAGGACAAGAGCTTTAGCCATCTGGGCGCAGCTATGCGAGAATAATTCAATTCCTTTAACATATTTAGTAAGGGTAATCGAAATGGCCGTTCGTCGTTTCAAAGACAAATCATGTTTCGTCCGAAGGAGCGCTGTCAAATTGGTCATAACTCTATTGAACAGGAACCCATTCGCTAAGAAGTTGCGACTCGCGGCCTTTGTAGCTGCTTATGAAGTTGAGCGCGAGAATCTGAAGAGGCTGCTCAGTGACGATGAATGTCAGACTGATGGCAAAAACAATGTTGTTGCTGATGGGGATGACAGCGAAAAAGAGAATGGCTCCTCTGACAAAGAGAATAATGAAAAGATGGTTGTTTGTTCCGAAAACAATGACGAGTCAGATGTAGAGGAAGCTGAGCCCGAGAGGATACCGAAATCTTTGATCGTCGGTGACGAAGAGTCTGAGCTTGTCAAAACCAAGCGTAAGATAGATTTCCTCAGGAACGCTATCGGATTTGTCACCGCCATCCACAAGGCAATTCCACATGCCAGTGATATGCTGACCTCCAAAAACATAACTGACACCCAAGAGGCCATAGATTTTTTTGTGAACTGCCACGAATTTGGTATAGATGAGGCTCTTGTAGGATTTAAAAAGATGATGATGCTCATGTACGCCCCTGAGAAGACCATCAAAGATGCTGTATCAGCAGCATATAAGAAGATCTTCTTTGAGTCGAGCCATTACGATGGCAAGAAAAACCGGGATTCTCTGGTAGTCGGTAACTTCATAAACTTCGTCCAAAATGCAACTCTTGGGGAGCTTATGGCAATGAAGATATTGTTGGCACAATTTCACGCCGCCGGCGATATAACCAAAAGTATGGAGCATGAACTGTGGGCCAGGTTCACGCGAGTGAAAAGGGGTGTCGACCTTGAGGAGGCCATCGCCTCGATAAAGCTCCTTGGGATGCTCGCGTCGACTGAACCAGAGATCATCAAACGTAATTTGCCCAACTGTGTTCAATACGGCTTATCGACCAATGGTTGCACCGATCAAGAATCCAGACTAGTCAGAGAAACATGCACCGCCATACGTAACACATTCGACGATGATACGAAGAGGCCGGTTAGATTGTCGAAGGACAACGAAATCTTTGTCTGCCTCGAAAGGATTCTGGTGAGCAGCATCCTTGACTTAAACTCTAAACACTGGTATGGCATGTGTAACGAGGCCATAAAGGTTATCATGGGATTATCCGAAAACTCAAATCAAATCTGTGACAATCTATATCGTAAACTTGCGAAGAGGGTAACTCTAAGAAGCGAACAACCAAACCCGGACGCGTGTGGTCCCGTTCCAACACCATCTCCTGATCCAGGCGCCCAACAACCCGGTTCCGAAGTCCAACAAGCCATGGACATAGAGCTCACTTGCTCGCAGAGGACATCCATCAATGGATCCAGTCAGATCAACACAAAATCATCGGATGGCTTGGAATATGTTAGTAGGATACATCCAATCATATTCGCAAGATTTATACATTTTCTAGGCACTCTCGCTCTGAGCTTTTCAGTATTTCTTGAGCGTGATGTCTTGGCTGAATTAAGAAGAAGAAAAGACTCAACTGGTGATGGCATTGCAAATGCTAGTTTGAGAAACATAAGCATGACGAGCCGTCGAAGATCTATGAGATATGGTGGCAACAAGGCTGTGGACGAGCAAGATCCCGAAGACGATGTTGGATTGGCTGGAGCTGAGGCAGAAGACGCAGATGCTGAGTATATAGCTCGTGTCTGTGATGAGGAACTGGTGTGTGGAACCAGTTTGCTCGGTAACGTCTCTAAGGTGGTTATAAATGTTGTCACCAACCCGGACCATTTTTCACATATCGAGCTGAAGCTCGCTTCATCCATGACATTAGCCAAATTCATGATAGTTAGTGCCAAATTTTGCAGCAAGCATCTCAGATTATTATTTACCATTCTAGAGAGGACAAATCACCCGGAAGTGAAGGAGGCAGTGCTGGTTGCGCTCCATGATCTCTGCATAAGATTTCCTAATCTATTGGACGGTTGGACTGGCAAGATATTCGACAATCTCCAAAGCGAAGTAGTCTCCGTACGACGTACCGCACTCAAAGTTCTCACCCGATTGGTCCTTGGTGATATGATTAAAGCCAAGGATCACATAAGTAGGATAGCCAACCTCATCGTGGATGATGACACAAAGATTGCGCAACAAGCACGTTATTTCTTCCTTGAACTATCTAAGAGGCCAAATGGTGTATACAACGCCTTACCAGAGATCATAGCGAGACTCTCCGACGCATCAACTGGTATTAGCGAACCTAACTTTAGATTTGTGATGAAATTTTTGTTTGAATTAATAGACAAGAGTCATCAAATTGATAGTCTTGTAGACAAACTCTGTAGTCGATTCATGGATACAGATAATGAGAGACAATGGGCCGATCTCGCCTATTGCCTGTCTCTGTTGAAATACTCGGACAAAACTATGACGACATTCATGGAAAAATTTGAGTTCTACAAGGATAAGTTGTGTGTCGATTCGGTGAAGGAATCCATAACTTCAATAGTGACCAGCTACAGAACCCCGCAGATCAAGGAGGACATGAGGAGGGCCCTCGATGAATTCGAGGCGAAGATTTCCAAGGCAGTTGGTGAGGCTGTCTCTCAGGATGATGGTGAGCAAGCTCCAGAACAGCCCACTGACCAGATGGAAGTGGACGAAAATCAAGATGAAACACTGATTGAAGATAAAACGTGAAGAAAATCGCTCAAGGAAATAAAAGCCTTCACCGTCCTTATCATGATCTCCAATGTTTCTTCCACCATTCATTCATACATTCATCTAACGTCTCATGATTGTCTCACGAGAAACGAGTTTTCAGTGTGAAAATTTGCCAAACATTGCGAGCACTGGTTCACTTGCACAGAGATTAACATCTGGCATCGAGTGTACATACGAAAGATATCATTGGCTTAAAATGAAACTCTCTCGAATCTCCGCTCCATTGAATTCAATCCGAAATAACATTCCGGTTTACGATCGATCTCACGGCCGAGCAATTAGCCTATATCCCCTATGTCGCGGCTATCATGGTGATGAATCAAACCATGGTCACAGGTGGCAATGGTTCCACGATAGAAAATCCCGATGGATGATCACAGGAGCCACAATTGTTGGGGTTGGTGGTTTGCTATCATTGAGATGGGCAGACTTTGATAGTGTCCATGCCCTGTCAAAAAGCTACAAAAATGAGCATCACACAATCGAGCACGATCAAAAGAAATTCCCAACCTATACAAGAAACGAAGTATCTCGACACAATTCAGTAGACACAGGTGTCTGGATCACCTTCAAGGGAAATGTTTATGATATCACAAAATTCATCTCACACCATCCCGGTGGGAGCCATACCATCATGATGGGAGCTGGCGGTGATGTTGAACCCTTTTGGCAGACATATACAGTCCATCATGCCAATGAAGTTCAAAATCTATTGAGAGAGTACCAGATTGGAGTATTAGATCCGACTGATCATATGAAAGAATTGGAGGCTAAAGAGATTTCTAAGACCATAGGTGAAGATGATCCTTATTCAGGTGACCCCACTAGAAGTCCCTTGTTGACTGTCCTTTCTAAGAAGCCATTCAATGCTGAAACACCCTCCAAACTTTTGCCCCCAACATATTTGACACCCACTGAGGTATTTTTCGTTCGCAACCACCTGCCAGTTCCAGAGGTCGATCCTCAGGACTACAGGTTATCTGTTTGTCTGGGCACGGACGGAGATCCGGATAATCTGCAAGTGTTGGCCGAGTTCACTCTAGATGATCTGAAGACAAAATTCGAGCCGCATTCCGTCGATAGTGTTATTCAGTGTTCAGGTAACCGGCGGAGCGATCTGAAAAGGATAAAAGAGATCAAAGGACTGGATTGGAAAGTTGGTGCCATCGGTAATGCAAGATGGACAGGAGTGAGACTGATAGATTTGCTCAAGAGTTTGGGCATTGACAGTGAGAAGTACCAGGAGCAAATCATCAAGCATATACAAATGGAGGGGTTGGACTGTGATATGAGTGGCCAATCGTATGGAGCGTCCATTAGCTCTGATCTAGTATTTGACCAGAAGAAGAACGTAATCTTAGCTTACCAGATGAACGGTGAACCACTAACTCGCGATCATGGCTATCCAGTTAGGCTGGTTGCACCTGGTGTCACAGGCGCAAGAAATGTCAAGTGGCTCAGTAAAGTTATACTCAGCCACGAGGAGTCGAACAGTCATTGGCAGCGCAAAGATTACAAGTCCTTTTCGCCAAATGTCGATATGTTCAATCTGAATTTTGACGAATCTGCCAGTGTTCAGGATACACCAGTTCAATCGGCCATCTGTGACCCGGCGGACGGCGAGCGGATAAGTCTGAAAAATACCGATGAAAAGAGCGGTCTCTCTTTACCAGTGAGAGGATATGCGTTCAGTGGTGGCGGCAAGATGATCATCAGGGTCGATGTATCGGTTGATGGGGGCAAGAGCTGGATTACTGCCAAACTCGAGGATGTTCCCAAAGATGAGAGAGGATTGCCTGATTACACCAATCGTAATCAGACCTATTCCTGGACTCGATGGTCCATTGATGTCCCCATATCTGATGAACTTGTCAAAAACAAGACTGGCCAAATGGAGATATTATGCAGAGCATTCGATTCAGCTTATAACAGTCAGCCTGAACGTCCTGAAACCATCTGGAACGTACGTGGAGTGATGAATAACTCGTGGCACAAGATCAAAGTTGAGCTGACAATTCAGTAATCAGTTCTGGTGTTTGCGAGTCTAAGCATCAAATAGTATGTGGATGCTAGACAGCCTGAAGCGATAACAGTCGGAGGCGGGTCAAGACTGAGTTGAGAATCAACGTGCAATAAATGTTATCCTCAGGAGTCCGATAGCATGATATTGGATTCGATCTGAGAGCATCATAGTTTGATTAGATACTCATCTATGTGACACTTTTTTCTGTTTAGTTTCATGTACCATTGTCCCAAGAGCCGCTAGCGGTCGATGATCTGAGCAAGAGCATACAATGCTTGCCTAGTGAGCTGGCCATTGTCGATTTTGGCTGCGGTTTGGCAGTGCCAGTCGACTGTTTGTCAATAAACTGGCAGTCTGAACTGAGCAGTTCCTTTTATACAGAGAGGACAGTCTTAATGAACTGCTGGTCGAGTGTGAGTGTGCTCTTGTCACTCATTTGTTATTCCAGATGTAAGCAATTGTATATGCAACATGGAAAAGATCACCAAAGTAGATGGACAGTTTCTCTTTGCGCCCGAGATATTGGAAAAGCTCTCAAGGTGGAGTGAGATCAGTGGAGAGCTATCAGTTAAGGGGCTCTATGCCAGACCCCTAGAAATAAGCGACCATCAGCAGGGCTATCTCGAGCTCCTTTCGCAGCTCACCCAGGTGGGTGAAGTGAGCGAGACAGAGTTCGAGCAAAGATTTAAACAGATGCAAGCCACAAACGAAATCGGACATCACTACATCATAGTTGTACTGGTAGATAAATCTAGCGACAAGATAATCGCATCCTCCACGCTATTCCTTGAATACAAATTCATCCATCAATGCGCCACTAGAGGCCGACTCGAGGATGTTGTGGTCTCAGATTCTTATAGAGGAAAAAAGGTCGGCGAGTTGATAGTTCGGATCATTTCGGAATTAGCTCGAGAAGTGTACAACTGTTACAAGTTGACATTGGATTGCACCGACGAGTTGAAGAAATTTTACGCCAAAAACAATTTCGCCTGGGCAAGCAACATGCTCGCCATAAGATTCCGATGATTGCTGGCACACTATATAGATGGTCATTGTTTGGGTTGGCCAAAGCATTATCCATCTTGGAATTGTTGATCATAACCAAGTGTCGATTATGTATGACATCTAAGTAGACCTTCCGGGCCAGAAACTCGCCGGAGAAGTGGAGGTCAGATATCTTTCACGGATGGAGGACTGTCTGAGTGGGTTGATCTCTGGCAGAGATCAACCATTTTCTGATTATCACACTTCTTCACAAGCTTTCGCTCCACTGCCTCTGACAGATAAGAATCGGTGCCACGAGAAATGTATGAGAAATATGCAAGCGCAAAAGAGGAACAAAATTCCACCCCACAAACATCATCATTTAATAGTCATCTTGTGTTTGGTTATACTTAGCTATATAAATCTACTTTAAGTTCGTTCAACTGTTGGAACGAGCAAGCTTATCTAATGAAAGAATTTCACTCTAGAAAGGTGGGCACTCCACTCTGCTTTAGTGGGTGGTCCCTCATCGGTGTGCTTATTTTGCCATAATTCTCGCCATTGATCGCGGGAAAACGATGAAATAATAACCTATTGGCCGGCCTTGGCAAGTTGCTCGGCAAATTGTTCGGCGCCGTTCTTTTGGGGCGTGGCCGCCTGGGCAACCGAGCTGGAGGCGGACGAGAGTTTGCTCGAGACGGACTGGTAGAGACTCTTGATGTCGGGCAACAGATTTGGATTGTTGGCCGCCATCCTCTGGAGTCCCTGGCCGATTTCGGCGAGCGCCGCCTGGATGCCGCCCTGTGCCTGGCTGGCGGCCGTGTTTGCCGACTGGCCGGCCTGCTCAACACTGCGCCTGGTCGACTCGAGCATCTTGGCATTTCTGTCCTGAGTTGATCGGATCAACTCGCTCAGCTGGCCCATCAACTGGACCGCATTGAATGGTGACTGCGAGTTGGCCGGCCCAGCTCCATTGGGCGCCCCTCCGGCCTGCTGCTGGCCCGGCGCTAAGCCTCCGAAGAGCGAGGAAACCATCTTGGCGCGCTCCATCTGGGGGCCCAGGTCGCTGAAGAACTTGAAGATGCCACTTTGGGCGTCCTGGGTGGGCGCCTGTTGCTGTGGTTGCAGTTGGGGCAGGCCAGAGGGCGACAATTGCTCCCCATCCAGTGGCGGGTAGGAGATTTGCCGGCGGACTAGGCGACGCGGCCCGCCCATGTTGGCGGCCTCGTTTCCGCTCGGGTCGAACTGGGTGCCCTCACTGAAGCCCATGCTGTCCAGTGAGGTCATTGGGGCCCAGCGTTGGGCCCTGAGATGCTCTGGGACGCCGGGCAGCTGCTCCTGGACGTTGGGGCGCTCCTGGGCGAGCTCGCCCTCCTCCACGCCGGCCATTGCCAGTCCCGCGTCGCAGTGAACGCTGCTGGGCGCTGGTGGGCCGCACACAAGCACAGCCAGCAGGCCGGCCAGCAGCACGCCCCAGCGGAATCTGAACACTTCTTGCATTTTGCTTTACTTTTCACTTTTTCACTTAAGAATTCATGTATTTATATAACTTCTTTGCATAAACTTAAACTTGGGCGGGTTGTTGCTGTTTCTGGACGGAGATCCAGAATGAGAGTGAGCTGAGATTTGCCAATCGGAGAAGTGGAGACTTTGCTCACGATCGATTGCGGGTGGCCAGGCGAGGGTGAGGCCGTTTCGAGGGGGCGAAAGCGCCACGTCCTCGGGGAACGCGTGGCGCCTGTTGCACGGCCGAGCCCAAAGGGTACGAGAGGCGGCCAGTGGAGGGCGAGCTAAGGTTTGGTTGGATATCGCGAGGAAGCGGAGCTCGTTTCGAAAGCGAAGCTCCAGAATCGGCAAGTGCAGGCTCCTTTGTTTGCCTGCTCATTCCGCAGACAAGGCCAGACAACAAGAGGGGCTAAGCTTCGGCGGAACAGGCGATTACACAAGCGAACGGGAAGTGTTGCGTGCGGAGGAACAAGATGGATTGTTGTTGTTGTTGTTGTTGTTGTTGTTCTCCAAGTGATTGGCCCGGCGGACCATTAGCGGCGGCAAGTGTTTGCTCGCGAGTTTGGCGCCACGAGAGAGTGGCACGAGCAGGCGAGCCAGACTGCCAGACTCCTGAACTGCCA
>Ga0058701_10000234_pt1 | contig 45143 bp, 36 predicted proteins | sample AgamicOrMae_FD_97039 | JGI IMG/M metagenome (GOLD analysis project Ga0058701, IMG submission 97039) | Agave microbial communities from Guanajuato, Mexico - Or.Ma.e | ecosystem: Host-associated > Plants > Phyllosphere > Phylloplane/Leaf | place: Guanajuato, Mexico | collected 2012-06-04
AAGAATTATCGATTATTTGTAACTCGATTGAGCTCGTTCTCAATCGACTGTTCCACAGCTTGGCTATTTCGATTTTCGTTTCCAAAAATGAACTGCTCAATAAGGTTGACAACAATTCCGAGCTTCTAATAATCCTTAATCTACTCTCACTCAACCATCACTCTTCTTTGGAGTGTGCCAATTATGTGGCACACAAACTACGGCAGACTAGCCTTCAAGTAATCAGCTAAATCATTTGATGGCGCGAACTCAAGGCCAAATTCTTCAAATTAACCGAAACTATGATCACCTAATTGGGCCACATATCGAGATTCCGCCACACAAGCCACCCGCTTGCTTCGATGCCTAGCTATCTCCGAATTGACGAACGTCTTGAAAGCTTTTCGGCAATCTAATTGGTGAGGAAGTTTTCCCAAGAGAAACGAATGACTCATAGCTAAACTATTGTCGAGTAGAAAGAACATCGAACTCAATTTTGAACTCGATTTCCACTAATCTCGCATTATGTTTCCATTGTTATGTCTTTCTATGTCATGCACCTCATTTTGATGCGTCTTTTTCCTTTGACAAAAGCGCTTATCTTGTCAGTACGTATCGTGTTCGAAACTGGAACTTATCTTCTAGAATTTGGCCGCTGGAAATGACTATGCGATTGATTGTCACGTGCCTGAAGTGATCTAGTTGCTATCAGGTCGGAACTGTCTGAAGGTATCACGAGAAAACCTACAGAAAAGTTGAAGTGATTGCCCGAAAATGAAGGCAGAAAAATTGTCCTCATTCGAGATCCTTTTCTGTTCGAAGCTCGGATTCAAATGAGGACTAATATCATCAAGCAATCCTCTGTGGAAAGCAGCATTGAATTCCAATCAACCCACTGAGACTCATGTTCGAGTTTGTGGGCGAAATCCAATCCATACTTATCGCAAACTAGAGTGGACTCGATGCAGTTGTCGCGACCGGAAAGATGACTGAGATCTCTGATGTACAGGAAGGCAATTAGCCGCCTCTGTTGCTCACTCAAGACTCGTCAGACACTAGATGAAAAAATTTTGAATGTGATTTCTCTGGTGCAAAGTTTCGCCACCTTTTCATCTCCAATCGAGCTATTTCTCGTCTCTTTGGATGGTTTCGCAGAGATCATGCGGGAGCTTGATATTAACATTGCGGATTGTCTGGGACAGTCTGTGGACATGAGCTACCAGTTATGTTGGATTTGGTCGAGACAAAGAAAGGAAATAGGCAACCTTAGACTGTCTTGCGGTAGACATGAAAGCCCCAGATCGAAGGCAGCTAACTGGCAAGCGATGAGGGCGAAATGATATGCGAAAGTGGTCAGATTCCGCTCGAGCGTTTTTAGTGGCTCGAGAAAGATGCTAGAGAAGTGTATTCAATTGATGAAAAATACTACTTTTATTCATTTGAGATCAGTCATTCTAAATTCAGTTGTTTATCACAATCTCTGATTTGTCTTTATGGGACGAGTGATCTGGTGGAAGAGCCTCCCAAAAGGGGAGATAAGCCATCTCCACCAGAGATTAGCTGTTTGGAGGATGGAAAAAATCATCAGGCTGTCTGTGGCTGTGATTGTTGTCGTTTGTGTGGCCATGGTTTGGATTATGGGCCAGAGTTTTGTACTTGAACACTTGTGGAAATGTGCGCCTGATTGTGGCATAGACTGGGTCGAATGGAAATCGTTCGGCCGAGTCCTGAGCATTGGCCAAATTGGTTCCATTGTTTCCGGTGCTTTCCTCTGCAATGGTCTGTTGGGGCAATGGTTGGCCGCGCAAAACTTGCCCCACAAAGCTCGACTCTGGAGGCTGATTGTGCAGGCCGAGCTGCTGTTGGATGTTCGAGTTGAGTTGAGCGTAGAAGATCTTGGCCTCCTGTTCCTTGTTGGAGGCGTCACTGTCCTTCGGCGAGCACAAATACACGTTTAGACCTCGCGAGTTTGGTTGGTGGTTCTCGTGGTGGAAGTGGTGGTGCTGGTTGTGCGCTTGGCCGAAGTGGTGCGGCAAGGTGGCCGAGAAGTCGCACTGCTGCTGCTGCTGGTTCAATTGGGCGCCCCCATTGGAGTTCAGACTTGAGAGTGGGCCGCTTGTGGTGGGCGAGCTGCCCGTCTGGTTGGTGCTCGAGTGCGACTGTTCGGCCAGACTGTTGCCGTTCGAGTCGAGCAGAGTGGCGTTCTGGCCGGCGGCCATCAGCTGGCTTGCCGAGCAGTCGGCCTGGTTGGCGCCCAAGAGGTCGGCTGCCCCGCCGCAGCCTGGCGACCCTATGAAGGCGTAGGCGGCGCCGGCACTAGTCTGCTGCATCTGGTGCTCGTGGAAGCACTGCTGGTTGGGGCCGGCGCCTCCACTGCGCTGCTGGTAGATGGAGGCCAGATTGGTCTCGGTGAAGCTGGGCGAGCTGAGCCCGTTGCTAAGACCTGCTTGCTCGCCGCCGGCCGCCTGCTGCTGCTGCTGGATGGGGCCGCCCACCAAGCAGGCGCGCGCCGGCCCAATGGTCGCGTAAGTATCCTGTGGAAGTCCTGTGGGGTCGCGCTGCTGAGCTGCGGGCGGCCCATGTCTCTGGCCGAGCGTCTCCTGGCCGCTGGACTGGCCAGACTGGCTAGACTGGAGCTGCTGCTGCTGCAAGTGGTAGTGCTGCAGGTGGTGCGGCTTCAGGGTGCCCATGGAGAGGTGGCGCGCGGCACAGTGCGAGGTGGCCGCGTGGCCCGGCAGGTGCAGGGTGGCGAAGTGGTGCTGGTGGTGCTGGTGAGACGGCGGCTGGCTGGCCGCGCCGGTGCTCTGGCTGAGGGGCGTCATGTCGTCCAGGTAGCCGCTGGACGAACAGTTGGAGGCGGCCCCATTCGGCTCGCCACTTCCGCCGCCGCCGCCACTTACGCCGCCCTGGAGGGAGCGGCCTCCCAGACTGAGGCCGGCCGAACAGGTGGCCGAGGAGCTGGCGTTGGAGCTTGCATTGGAGCTGCCCGTGGCGGCACTGCTGGTGGAGCCGGCGGGCGAGCCAGCGGGACTCTTGGCGCCCAAGAGAAGGGCCATGATCACCACCACGGTGACCAGCGACAGGCCGAGCGTGGTGGGCACCAAGTAGGGCCAGTGGTCGAGCGCGAACACGCCGCCGCCGCCCATTGGGTGGGCCATAGTGCGGTCGGCGGGCTGGCCGGGCGGCGGGTTGTTACGCCCGCCCAGCCGGCCCACCACCTGTCTGCCAAGCAGCGGGTCGTACTCAAGGCCCTCCTGGTTGTTCAGAATGCGCAGCTCGGCCTCCGTCTCGCCCACCCGGTTCGCGGCTCTGATCTGTACAATATAATACACGTCAGGCGCCATGTTGCACAGTTTAATGCGCCGCCAGTCGGCCCCGCCCACCTCTGGAGCGTTGCCCGCACTCGCGCCCGCCGCGCTAACAGGCGCAGCCCCGCCCCTCGGCCCGCCGCCGCTCGAGGGGGCGGGGCGCGCGCGGGCCGCCGCAGCCGACTCGTCGCCGGCGCTCGACTCGAGCACAAAGTTGGACGCTTGCCATTGGTGCGCCTCGGGCGGCATCCTGGCCAGCTGCTCTCGGTCCTGATCGTCGCGCCTCTGGCCCAACTCCGAGCCGCTCGCCGCGCCCGAGAACTGAGCCGCGGGGTAGGCGTGGCGCTCGAGCCGCGTCTGCAGGAAGTCGTCGGCCTCGAAGCCGGCGGGCAGCATGGAGTCTCTGAGCAGGCTGAACAGTTGCTGGTCGCTTGGCCCAGCTCTTCGCCAGCGGTTCTCTGCGCCGGAAGTGGCGCCGGGCGCGTCGGGGGAAGCGCCGTCGCTCAGGTGCTCGAGGTTGGCGCTGGGAGTGAGTTGCGGCGAGTCCTTGCTGATGAGCGCGGCCGCCTCCAGAGCCAGATAGTCGGCGCTCATGTTTTCCGCCTGGCCAGTCTCGAGCGTGCCCGCCGCACCCAGTGGATAGTCCACCAGACTGTCGTCCTCCTGCAAAGGGTCCAGATTGGGCTCGCCGCTCGGTGGGGGCGCGCGCGGCTCCTGCGCCTCGGCGGGCGCGTCCACAAAGTCGGCGGCCACGTCCATCTGGCGATCGGCCTGGGCGCGCGCCGAGCTCGCCAACTCCTCCAATTCGGGCTCGCCAAACACCAGGCCGGCCAGCTGGTTCGTCCCATCTGGCTGCCCGCGCAGACTGGCCCCTCTTGGCGCCTCCGGCTGGCTCGTAGCCCTAAGCTCGAGCGTCTGCTGCTCGCCCGGACCACTTCCGCTGCGTGAGCTTTCCGCCGGGGAAGAGGAGCCGTTCGCTTGAGCTTGCCGCTGGTCCAGAGCACTCACATCAAGGTGGGCCAGCTGGAGCCAGTCGCGCGCCGACTCCAGTCTGTAGCGTACGTTGAAGCGCCTGATGGGACAACCGTTGTCCTGCCAGTTGTCCAGCCTAATCACGTAACAGGTGCTGTTCACCACCTCGAACGTGGACTGTCTGTCGGGGGCGAGCGGCGTTCCGCCGGAAGTGCGCGTGTCCAAAATGTCGCTCTGTTCGCCCATGCCAACTCGGTTCACGCCCATCATGTAGAACTGGTAGCGCGTGCCGCACTGCAGCCCCTCGGCCAGATGGCTTGTGGCGTGGCCTGCCAGCCGGAACTCTTGCCACTGGGGCTGCTCGTTCAGCTCGGCCCTGTACAGACTGTAGTAGTCGACCACGTCCGCGTTTGTGTTTGAGTTTACATTAATATTTCCATTGCTGTTTCCGTTTCCGGTTGCGGTTAAGCCTGAGCCTGGTGGGCTTGTGGCGCTAAGCTCGGGCCGTTTAGACTCCTGCTGTTGCGACTGTGACAACTGCGGCAACTGTTGCTGCTGTTGTTGTGTCCGTTGCTCCTGCTGCAGTCTGGCCAAAGCGGCCTGCGAGTGTGGCCGCCACTCGAGCTCGATGGAACAGTTGCTGGCGCGGCGCACGAACAGACGCAACTGTCTCGGCGGATCGAGCTCAAGTGTCTGGACGAGCAGCGGCTCGCTCGCCGGCCCAGTGCCGCGCCCATTGAACGCCTGCACGGTGACCATGTAGCGCGTGTGGCGCCTCAGGCCAGTGAGCAGCGCGTCCAGCTTGGCCAGCTTCTCGTCGTTGGGCACCGTCTTGTAGATGCTCTGCGGGGGCGCCAAGCTCTGGCCGGCCAGCTCGCCGCTCGGCTGGCTCGAGTTCGTCGCCGTCTGGCTTGATGCGGCCGCTCCCAAGGGCTCCTGCAGCGGCCGGTAAGCGACGTAGTAGCCCTGCACTGAGCCGAGTGAGTCGCGCTCGCTCAAACGCGCCCAACTGACCAGAATGGAGCTCGATGACTGGGCAATCGCCTTCAGCTTGCTTGGGGCACTTGCGGGCGCCTCCTCGCGGGTGAGCGCCTCCACCAGGCCCGAAATGGGGCCCCTGCCGAGCGCGTTCTCCGGCTCCACGCGGAACCAGTAGCGCGTGATTGGCCGCAACGAGCTCACACTCACGCGCACCAGCGAGCTCATGGGCGCCCCCTGAGCTCCCATCGAGCTGCTTCCAGACGTCTGCTGTCCCACTGCCTCCGTTTTTCTGCCTCCGGGGCCGCTTCCGGTTCCGGTGGAGCCGCCGGACGTGGCCTGTTGGGCGTCGAGCGAGCCGGAAGCGCCGGAGGAGTCTCCTGAGCCCACCAGGAGCGTGTGGTTGAACCAGGCGAGCTCGGCGAAGGAGGCGGCCTGCTTGTCGAGCTGGCCACCTGTTTGCTGCTGCTGGAGGTGGTTCGAGCTGAGCGGAAGTGGCTCGAGGCTGGCCAGAAGTTGCTGGCTGGCGGCGAGCTTGGCGGCTGGGCCGGCGGCTGGTCTGTAGTGGACGTGGTAGCGCGCAATTGGACTGTTTCCGTCGAAGGGCACCAGCCAGCCCAGCGTGACTGAGCGCGAGCTCACCTCCAGCACAGAGAGCTCCTCGATCTTGTCGGGCGGCTCCTGCACCACCAGCTGCACTGTGCGCTCGTCCAGCCCAAATTTGTTGGCCGCCACACACTTGAAGGTGCCCCCATCTTGCCTCTCGGCCTGCTGGATGCTCAGCACCGAGCTCACCTGCACCACCAGAGCCGCCCGCTCAGCTCCCTCCTGCAAAGGAGCTCTGCTCTCCTCCGAGATGGCGCCTCCATTTCCGCCGCCACTCTGCTCGCCACCAACCACCTGTTGCTCCTCCACGGGCGCACTTCCTGTTCCGCTGCGCTGCTGCTGCTGAGCTCGCGCGCTGGCCAGCTGCAGTCTGCGGCGCGCCCTAAGGGAGGCCGCCAGCTCGGCCAGCTCGCCGCTCGAGCGCCCACCTGCCGGGGCGCCCGCGGGGACCAGGTGCTCGCTGGTGGCCAGCGAGTAGCGTTGGAGCAGAGCGCCGCCCGCCTGCTTCGCCTGCTCGCCCGGCTGCTCCAGACTGCTCGGCTGCCACCACCACCAATTTCCGGCCGCCTGCTGCTCGCCCGCATTTGTTGAAGAGCCAAGTGGGACGGCCACCAGCGAGCTGGCCAAGCTCCAGAGCGGAAACAGCGCCGTCTGCTGCTGCTCGCCGGCCGCCGAGCTCGCTGCCGTCACTGAGCTGGACATGGGGGCGGCCCCAGTCTGCGTCTCGAGCACATTTGTTGGCTCAAGTCGCAGGCGGCCGTTCTTCAGCCAGTGCAGCAACAGGGGCCAGTCGCCGCGCGCTTGGCACCTCAGTTGGGCCTGTTCGCCGCGCGTCACGAACTGGATCGAGTGGCGCGTCTGCAGGAAGTGGGCGGCCACTGCATTTATTCATTTCATTTCATCGTTTTGTGTAGACCAGCGGCCAAGTTGATGCATTTTTCCACCACGAACGAGTGTCCATTTTCATGCAATTGCATTTGGAGAGATCATTTTGGTGACGTTAGTGATCTGCGTTGATCATTTCTGCGCCTTATTGCGCCTTCTCTTCTCCCTCGAGCACGTGACTAGCTGGCCAGAGAGTGTCTTAGCATTGGAAAGCATTGGAAAAGCAACGGAAAAGCACGAGCGGGAAGCGAGCTAGTTGAGCGAGCAAGAAGTGGCAAGCGTCACTCTTGCAAGTCTCCTGGAAGAAATCGTTGCATTGCAAGTGGAGTTGAGCCTAAACAAATGAGTGACATGTTTCCAGGCGAGCTTGATGAGGGTTATCCAAACGCAAATGTTTGGTTTGGATAATTTTGGGACAAAAAGAAAGGAGGAGGGAAAAAAGCAAAGAGCAAAAGCGACAAAACCACAGACAGCATGTGACTGGCTGTTGGCATCTTGCCTGTTTGCTGTCGTGCTGTTTGCTGGCCACGAGCAGAGTGACGCCCCTCGCTTCTCGGCCCGTTGCATTTGGTCGCTGTTGTGGCCACTTGTGTGCTGCTGGGTGGCCTTGTTGATTGGGCAAGGGAGCAGTGGAGGCTAATCTGCGTGTGTCTGAGTGTGTGGCGCAAACTGTGTGTGACTTTTCCAGCTTCCATTCGAGCAAATTGGCGATAAATAATGCGAAAAATCAGATAATCCTCTCGCGATCGTATTCTTTGCACAACCGATCTTCTCTTCTATTCTTTTCTCTTCTATTCTCTTCTCTTCTCTCTCGGCAGTCACTTTTCTCTCCCTCCATTGCATTGGACTGGCTTGCATTGCACTTATAGTGCAGAGAGTCTTCTCTGGGCTGCTTATCAGATGGCAGAGAATACAGCAACTCGCGAATGTTCTGGATGGGCCAAGCTGAAGTAGCTTGTCAAATTGGGCTCAACTAGAACAAACGCTAGTCGAGCTTTGGCTCAACTATTCTCTCCCATCGAAACAGACGACGACCGATCGGCTTGGACCAATTGGAGCTGATCCCATCCAATCGAATTGCGCCCAGAGACTGGCCCAAGAGAAGGAGAACGAGAGCAAACAAGAGCGAGAGAGGCAGCTAAGCAGTGGCTCCGCTTGTGAGCCTGGAGAGTGGCGTGCAATTTGCAAAGTGGAACCTTTTCTGCATGTCTCTGTGAGTGTCTCTTGTTGCTCAGTTGTTGCTCAGTTGTTGCAGTGGCGCATTAGTGCACACCAGCTCTCATTGGAAGCAACCAATTTGGGCCGAGCTTGTGGCGCGCCGCCGCCAAGCTCGTGGGAGAGCTCGTCTGTGGCCACAAAGAGCAAGGAGGGCTTGCTGATGCGCGTCTTGTCCTGTTCAGTTGTTCAGTTGTTCATTGGTTCACTTTGGCCAACTGGGAGCGCGAGATTGCATTTGGCTGCCGCTTTGTGAACGCCAAACTGCCAATCACTGCAAAGGGCAAACACCAGTTGCGCCAGACGCAAACAACAGTTTGGCTACTGTTTCCACTTCGGCCGCTCGTTATCGCCAATTGGCCGGCAAACTGCGCCTCCTCCTCAACCTAAGCCTCGCCCTCAACCTCAAGCTCGCCCTCGCAACCGCAGCCGAAGTTCACCGCCGACCATTGTGGACACAGGCCGGCCCTGACGAGTGGCGGCGAGCAAACAAGTGTGCGCTCTGCCACCGCTTAGCTCGTGCGACTGGACGAATGCCCAGTGGCAAGTGGCGAGTGGCAAGTGGCGAGTGGCAAGTGGCGCTCCAACTGGCTGGCCAATAATTGAGCAATTAGGCGAGTGGTCAAAGTTTAGCGGTGAGATGTGTTATTTTATGAGAAATTATGCTCAAAATGAGCATAATTTCTATAGGAATAAGAATTGAAGCTGGAAAAATTTTGGTTGAAGGTGAAGCAGTTTTGAAGGAACTCTCAAGCGCACAAGTTTCGCCTCGCAAGCAGTGGGCGCTCGCTAGGTGCCGTATAATTTTCAGTGACGCGTGAAGGCGCGCCACCAGCCAGCTCGCCGCGCCTCTCAAGCCGGCCCAGTGCAGCTCTTGACGCGAATTGGGCTCCCAGATTGCCCACTCGAATGGGAGGCCCCAAGCTGCGGGCCGAGACTGAGTGGCCGGCGAGCCAGTTCGGCGTGTGTCGCGCCCCCAAAAGCGCCTCTGAAAATGATACGCCGCTTATTGGGTCCGAAGTATCCGCCCGGCGTCGAAGTTTGTCCCTCCTCGACTTGGAAGTTTATCTCTTCGAGGGCAAACTATAATGGAGAAGCTATAGAAATACTCTCTGGCCGATTTGGGCCAGAGATTAGCCGCATGTGAAGCCGAAATTTGGGCCAAAGTTTAGGCTAGAAATTGTTTGGAGATGAGATTTAGGTAGAAATTTGGAAGGAGAAAAAAGAGACAACAACCAGTTTGGGCTCCATTTCGCTGCACCAAAGCCAAGGTGCAGAGTGAAAAGAGAGACCAGCATTTAGATGAAAGGTAAGTTGCGTGTGGTCGGCCATTAGTGGGCACTAATTATGTTTCCCAAAGCGCCGACGAGCTACTCTTGCCCCACAGAGAGCAGGCAGGAGAGTAGCCCCAAGCTCAGGGCAATGATCGAGAAACAAAAGCGAAAGCGAACAAACGATTGGCCAAAGGGCAAACCGGAAGAGGGAGGAGAAAGGAAAAAGGAGGAGCAAAAAGGAAAGGGAAAAAGGAGCAAGCCCGGCTGATACTTACCGTTGATGGTTATCCGGATCACTTTGCTCAATCCGGGCCCCACACCATTGGAGGCCTGGCACATGTAGTGGCCGGCGTCTGAGTCGCGTGCGTCCAAAATGTTCAGCGAGCCATTCTCGAACACTTGCAGGTGAGGGCTGGAAACAATGGAGCGCTGTTTGTTTGTTTCCAATTGGCGATTGTGGGCGCCACAATTGAGTGGCGGGAGAGAAAGACAAAAAGGGCCAACATCTAGTTAGTAGCTTGGTCGGCTTGGCAAGCGAGCGGGCGACACAAACGCCGCTGAGCAGTGCTTGGTAAACAAAGGCCGCGATTGGATTGGATTTCGGCTTTTTTCTCGGCGGATTTTTGGAATTTTTGCAAAATTTCCAACTGTAACGCTTGGCAGCATTTCGAATTTCCATCCTCTGCCTTCGATTTCACCTTCGGCTTGGGTTTGGGCCGAAATTTGACGAAAAAGGATGGAAACTTTTGGAATTTTTGGAAAATTCGGGCTGGAAAATGGTGGAAAATAGCTCTTTCCACAATGAGCTGCTTGGGAAGTTCATCCCAAACAGGAAACACACTCACCCAACTGCCCAGATGGTGCGACACCGTTTGCCTTGGCTCCGATTTCAGACTAGCCGCCGACTGGCCACTCTGGCCGCTGCTTTGCTGGCCGATTGGCGTCTGTTGGGCCGCCGGCTGGTCGCCACTGGCCTTTGTCCAGATGATGCGCGGCGGCGGAAAGCCGCTGGTCATGCAATCAATGCTTGCGGAGGCGCCACGAACAACGCTCGTGTCGCTCGGCTCGATGTGCCACTTGGGGGCCACTGTCCATTTGGAGGTTCGTTTGGATTTGAGATCAGAGATATTTGGATTGAGTTGGAGGCAATTCATGCGAGAAATTTATGTTAATCTTTCGCTCATCATGAGATGTTAATTTTGGAGGTAAATCCGAGGATTTCAAGATTTTCTCGCCTCGTTTTCTGGCCGCATTTTCGGCCAGGAACAGGCGTTTTCAGCGACAAAAATGAGTGATTCAGGCAGAAAGGAAATTATCACTTTGCATCAGGCGGAATAGACTTGCCAGAAGAGGAAAAATCTGCCCCAAACACACCTGGATCCTAGACTGTGACGAGCGCGAGGCGCTTTGTGAAGAGTCGCCCCGCAGACACACAGACGAGCGTACAAAGTTCGGACACACAAACACTCAGGCACACAACACGGCAAACACAAAGGCACGAGAACTGTGTTTGCAGAGACACAATGAGAATGCAGATAAAAGCGATGCAAAGGCAGAGATAAGCGCGCCCACAGACAAGCTCCAACGAGAAGAGAGCCTTCACAATGGGGCCTCGTTGGTTCCAAATTTGAGGCACTTTGCTGGCCGACAGCAAACAAGTTGTTGCGGTCCATTTGTTTGTCCTCCTGCTTGGCCACAAAACTCCGAAGACTCTGTGCAACTGCCTTGCCTTAGGGCCAAGCGGAAGTGTGCGCCTACGCTGTGCGCCTACCCTAAGGTCTAGGAAGCTGAGTCTTGGGGGACTGAAGCGAGCCAGATAACTGGCTGCCGCTTGTGGGCCTGCAGTTCTGCTTGGGCCGAGCGAGCGGCCGAATGATTGCACTCAATTTGTTCGATTTGCCGCCATTTCCTGCAAGATGTTGTTCGCCTCTTCCTGTGGGCCCCGTTTCCAGTTTGGGCCGCCCGTTCAGTGCAGAAAAGCACCACAGAGAAGCGCTGCAAAAGTGCGGAGATCTCTGCCTGTTCGCCTATTTCGTCGGAGGGAGAACTAGCGATTTGATTGCGCTTAGGTCAAAAAAGTGGTTGATTTATTGGACGAGTGGGCAGGCCAAATGGGGGCCTGGCTGCTCGTGTGCAGCGGCCGATTGTGGCCCTGTGCGTGTGCAAGGCAGCCTCAGAGTGCCAGTGGCGCCACTACGAGCAGTGTGTGGGCCGCGCAGCCTGTCCCTCGTCGTATATTATTATCTCGGTTTGCTTGATGTAGTTGTTTGGCCGAGCTGGGCCGTTGTTGTAGTTTTCATTTTAAAACCACTTGCCCGCAATGGAGGCTCGAAGCTGCAGAGAGAGAGAGAGAGAGAGAAAGAGAGAGAGAGAGAGAGAGGCCGCCTGACAAAAGGCCCACCCAAAGCGGCCGACCTAAGCTCAGACGAGGGCAACTTGGCTCTCGGGCGGCAAGTTGCGCCGCTTCATGCTAATAAGTGAAGCGTATGAAAATGTGTCGCAACGAGAGGGGGCCACCAAGCAAGCGCCTTTGGGGCGACCAAAGCTCGCGAGTGGCTGCATGCTTTGGGCTCGCCTTGGCACACGAGCCGAACGCGAGCTGCAGGAGCGGATGCAAAAGTGCATGTTGTTGCCGCCATGTTGCTTTCATCCTGATTGATTCTGGCCGCCGGAAACGAGTGCTCGGGCGCAGACAGAGAGCAGCAAAACGGGCCACTTGGAGGGGCAGCCTCAAGTCGAGAGTTGCTCAGGCAGAGAGCAGGCAGAAGAGTGGCCAAGCAGAGGGCCAAAAGCAAACGTTTGCACAGGCAGAGAGCGCAGAAAGAGAGACAGAGAGAGAGACAGACTGTCTGAGGGCGCAGATAAACACACGTTCAAACGGGGCCAGAACAACCATTGAATGACAAGTGACAAAAGGCGGATCGTTTTTGCCCCTCGGCCAACTGCAGGCTCAACTCGAGGAAGCCCAACTTGAGCCTCTCAATGCACTGCACTGCTGCGAGTGTGCACCGCTGCCATCTGACAGCGGCCAATCCATGTCTCCATCAGGCGGCCTGTTTGTGCTTCGCCCACGAGCTCCCCAGAGACAAGCTCGGCTGTGTCCAGAGAGGACAAGACGCCAGCCAGCCCAACAACAGTGCGTGGGGCCAACAGAGAGTGCCAGCGGAACTAGTTGGTCGCCGTAATGGTCGAGTGGGGCTGAGCCATCCAGACGTGTGACAATGGTCTCTCAGTGTCTTGCCAGCCGCGCGCTTGCCACTGGGAGCTCTCTGCTCGGTTTGCTGCCGCCAACAACAGTCAATGCAAGTCTCGCCTTGGCGCCAATTCAAATTGGGCCCCACGCCAAAGGGCACACACACACACACACACACACAATTGGCCCCTCTGTTTGGCACACGCGCCGCCACACACACACTTCCGGCCGCCTCTCCATTCTGCTGGCCCGAAAAGGCCCAAAAAGAATCCTCTTCTGTCTGCTGTCTGCTGGCCTCTGACTAGCTCTGCTGCTGCTTCTCGCTCGCCAGGCTAAGAGCAGCTCCAAAGGGCGCCCCAAATGGCTGAGCTGGCGCATTTGGGCACCATTGGGGCGGCCAATCTGGCGGGGCCAATAAAGCAATTGATCGATGGCCGTCCGCTTTCTCTTTCCCCTTTGGCTCTTTTGGGTTCCCTTCCTTTTGGGGGAAACCAAAATTTTGGTAAACCAACAAACAATTGCGAGCACAAAAGATAAATCTTTCGCCTTTTTGTCGCCCAAACTGGCAAGCTCTCTCGTGGACGAGCCAGAGAGTGTCTGTTTGAGCCAGACTGGTGCACCAACTGGCTCTAGACTGGCTCAAAGTGGGCCAAAAAGAGTGGCCCAAAAGGATGGCCAAAAAGTAGACCTTAGGAAGGTCGGCCAGTTGGTTGGCGAGCTTGGGCCAAATGAGCAGTCCCTCTGCACCAAAGCCCGTCTATGCAAATAGATAGTCCTCCGATCGATTCTTGCAATTTGCTGGCCCCAAACGCGGCCGAGCAACAAATTATGTGTCTCCAATGGCAGCATCAATCTGTCTTGTCTCTTCATTGTTGTGCGACGACCACTCTTGCCTCTTGACACTACAACACAAGCCCAGCTCGCTTTTAGCTCTACAGTCTCTAGCTCCAGTCTTTAGCTCTAGTCTTTAGCTCCAGTCTTTAGCTCTGGACTCAGTCTCAAAGTCCCAGAGCCAGTCTGCGGCTCACCGGCCAGCTCACTCTCTGAGGGCCAAAAAAGGACTAGCAGTCCAGAAAGACGAAGAAGTGTCCTTGTTTGACTTGCACTCGTCTCAAAGGGGCCACCAACTCGAGCAATCTGGCACGAGCAGAAGCGGCCGACTGGAGCCCACGTGCCAGCTAAGGAGGGTCTCTTGTGCCACCCTGCACTTCCTGCGCGCCGCTAGGAAGCAAACTGCAACTGCAGGCCGTCCGCGAGCTCGCAGGAAGCTCCCAGCGGCCAGAAGAGCGCCCATGCTAAGCTCAAACATGGCCGGCCCACTCCACTCGTACAAATAAAGTCAACTTTTCGCTCAATGATTGATTGACTCATTTCCTGTGTGAGCAGCGGCCCCTCGGCCTTCGGCCCACTCGCGCACCCTTAGGACCAACAACTCGCACAGCCCGAACTTGCTCGATCGTTATTCAGCAACCTCCACTCGCCCACTAACAAGCTCCGGCCCGAAGTGCCGCCGCCAAGCGGACGACAATGGCGCACTTCCGGTGCCCTCAATGGAGCCGGCCAAAGCTCCACTCGAGCACCTAGGCTAGTATCTGCTGCTCGCTGCTGGCCAGTGCTGCTCGCTGGTGGTCACTGCTGGTCAGTGGGCGGCTCACAAGCTGCATGGGAGGAGGGCCGACAGTTAGGTCCACTAGCAGTCTTGCTGTGGAATCGGCCGGAGACTGTATGTAGGAAAAGTGCAGAGAAAACTGGCCAGAGACTGGCTGAAGGCCGCACATAGACACACAGACACATAGACACACACAGAGACACTCGCACAGACAGACGGGCTGGTGGCGAGGCTGAACTTTGTTGTGATTATCATGCACGCAATCAATCATTTTTCCCATCTTCATGGCTCTCCATTTGGGCTCGCCGGTTTGGGTGCCAGCTTGCCGCTTGGAGTCCAGGCGAGTGAGTTGTGAGTCTTGTCGAGTCTTTGGGTTCTCGCTGGTCTGTAGAGTTTGGGCCAGAGAGTTGAGCTTGGAAAAGTTGGACAAGTTGGCGGCGCTGTGCTGCTGGAGGAAGTGTGGCGGCCACTTGGGCAGAACAGGGAGCAAACATGCACCAGCAAGCAGCCGACGCCTTTTTCTAACGCTCAGCTGGCCGCTCTATTCATTAAGGCGCCGCTCTCTTTGCTCCCTCGCCAAAAGGGTTACTTTTCAGCCTCGATAGAGACAGTCCTTAGGTCGAGACTGAGACTGAGACTAAGAAGTGAGCCAAGAGCAGGAGACTCAAGGAGTGTCTCATGCAGGAGTCTCATGCAAGTCTCATACAAGTCTCATGCAAGAATCTCATGCAAAAGCCTCATGCAAGGGACACTTGCAAGTGTCTGCACTTGAACCAAAATGCGATCCGTTTTTCATTAATTTTCGGCCAGATCGCATTTTTTGCCTAAGCGGCCAAAAAAAGTGCACCCAGTGGCTAACCTTTGACTTCGCCTGGCCACTTGGGCGGCCAATCATTTGGCGCCCGCAAGCAGTGGGCTCAAGTGGCTTCAATCGGCTTTCCAATAATCGATCGGCGTCCAACTCGGCGGCCCATTATCGCGCGCCTGTCACTGCGACGCGCCGCCAGCCCGACCGGAACGAACAAGCGCCCCTCGAAGAAACGAAGTCGCTCGAAGCAAACTGGGCCCAGCCAAAGCTCGGCCTCCTCACGCCCAACTTCCGCCCGGCAGCCTGTCTCTCGGGGGCCCAATTTGGCCGCCAGCCAGCCAGCCAATCGAGCGTGCAGCTTGATTGCAAGCAGTCCAAGAGTCACGCGTCGGCGCCAATTAATCATAACTGCAGCCACTCGCTCCTGGCGCCAAGCTCGAGCCGCCAAGCTCGAGCTGCCAAGCTCACAGCGAGCCAGTCACACCTCCTGAGCAGCGGGAGGAGTGTCTAGCGAGAGTGTCTCGCCCACTGGCTCAATTGGGAAAGAGGAGCTCTAGGGAGCCTAAGGAGAAGATGTAGACAGGCAGAAACATGGAAATTTGGCCCAACGGAGAAATGTCAAGTCCCAATCATGCAGACAAGCTCGCCAGTTTGCGGCCAGTTGCCAGAGCCGCAAAGTTATATAGTTTTGCTCTCGCTGCAAGTGAGCGCCCTCCTCTCTGCTTGGCCCCTCGAGATCTTGGCGTTTTGGGCCCAATTTGGGGCCGATTTGGAGGGGCCGCCCTCCAAGGAGAGGCCGCCCCTCGGCCCTAATTAACATTCGCCCATGGGAAAGGGTGGCTGGCGAGCGGCAGTTGGGGGCTCGCATTTCGCATCCTCCGGCGCACAACAATCGTCGGGCGAGAAAAAACAAACACCCATCAGAGTGAGTGGCGCCCCCCAGGCCACTTGCTGGCCGCCTGCCTCTCGCCAACTGGAACCGGAAAGGCTCGTTTGGCATTCGGATCGCGGCCGCCAATTAATCAGCCTTTTTGTCAACGAGCCGGCCGAGCGAGTTGTGTTTGCGTGCAGTGCACGACGGGCGACTGTGTGTGGTCCGCGAGAAGGCCGCTTGGGTGGGCGGAAGGGCGCGTTTTGGGCCGGGGGCGCCGCAAGCACAAAGGGTGGGCGCCCATTACAATGGTGGCGCAGCAGTGGTCTGGCGGCGCTTCTGCTGCACTGAGGCTATGCTGCAGTGCTGCAGTGTTGCAGTGCACTCGCACTTTTGCACACTTTGCGCTCGCACAATGCCGGCGCACAATTGGACACACTGTGTGATCTTATCGCTTCTTGTTGTGCTTTTTTTCACTCTTCCGCGCCGGCCCCAAACTGAGCCGGCCAGCTCAAACCTCTAGCCCTTAGCGTCCACTGTCCAGCCTCCACTGTCCACTGGCCTGTCATAGTTTCATTGTCTTGCTTGTCGCAGTTGTCCAGCGGCCGCGTCCACTCGTCTGGGCTGGACAAGGAGGGCCCGCTGGCCAAACGGGCAGCCCAAATGGGTTGAGCTCGTGGGCCAGCAAACCGCCGGCCAGAGCTGGCCACTAGCTTGCTTGTTGCAATTGCCCGCCGACAACAACGCAAATGGGCCCCCGCAGTGAATTGATTAAGCTCGCCCAAACCGGCTTACTAAGTGACAAGTGGCCAAAGAGGGAGGGACAAAGAGGAGGAGAATTGTGTCGTCAAACTGGATTGTTCCTCCTTCTTCTTACTTCTTCTTGCTCGCTGCCCATCCTAGTCTCTGGCTGTCCAGCCAGAGGTCTGCTCGGCCGCTCCAGAGTCGCGCTAATGGTTTCTGGCCCACACCAAAAGGAGCGCAGATTTTAATGTTTGAATAAGAAACCAGCCTTTGCGCGCGGCCCAAACTGCGCCACTCAAACCAAAGCCCAATCCTAAGGCGAACCCGAAACCGCTTTCCTTTCTATTACTCTTTCGTCCAACCAAGCAGCCAGACAGCCAGACAGCCAAGCTGCAAGACAGCCAAACTGAAAGCCCGCAATTCCCAAATTCGCGAATTCTGCGGACAAATATTAATAATGGACAGTGGACATGCGGGCGCACACTGAGACACGCGCCGAGGTCAAGCAACGATGGGGCGCCGCTCGCGATCGTTAGTGGCCGATTGTTGCGGTCAAAAATATCCATTTACTCATTGGAAACAAAATCCAGCGAGACCAAATCGCCTAAGCTCCTCCAGCGGCGGTGCATTGGTCGAGCTTGGCCCAGTTTAACCGCGGCAAAGGGCGCCCAATTGTGTCCAATCGAATGTGGCTCCATTGCTAAAATGTGGCTAAATGTGCTCCAAATGGAACCGCTTTGGGCAAAATCTCATCTAACGATTGGCCCACGACCACCGGCGAGCTGAGCTGCGCCAAGCTTGGTGGGCGGCCCCAAAGTTGCCTGAGATGAAAAACATGGTCGCGCTCCATCGGACGTGACGCTCAATCACGTGGCCCAACGTGCTCGCCGCCGGCAACTTCTGCTTGGCCTCCCTGTTTGGCGCCCCAATTGGACCTCCATTGGCCAAGGATCATTTGTTTGCGGGGTGAAAAAAGTCCTCCCCGCTGGCCAAACAATGAGGCGCCAAACAAATGTCTTTTCATCCACTAGATTAGCTCGCCAGACTGCCAGTGGCCAGCTGATAATCAGGGCCTGTCTGTTTGGGATGCTCTTTACTCTTCACTCTTTACTCCTTTTCCTTTGTTTGCCTCCAAGCGCCACACAGCAATGGTTTGACGCTTTCTCCTGTGGATTGGCAACAATTTGAGGCTCCAGCTGTGCTTGAGACTAGCGCCAGAAATTGTTTAGACTTTTTTCCATTCCGAAAAGAAGGCCGGCCGAGAGTTATGCATAGTCTGCGCGTGGTTTTGGCAGCTTTAAAATGTGCGCTCAGTCCCCTCCACTTATACGGCCGCCCGATTAGCTCAGTCGGTTAGAGCGTCGTGCTAATAACGCGAAGGTCAACAGTTCGACCCTGTTATCGGGCAGTAATTTTTTTCCTGCTTAAAAGTCGCCTCATCGTCTCCAATTTGTCCTCTTGGGTTCTAATTGAATTAGACACTCTTTTTTTTGGCTATTTACTGTGATTTTTTTCCTCATTTTTGCCCCCAAAAAAGCTCAACCAGCAATACTCTAGCCAGTAGCCATCTTCGAATCTGCAGTTTAAACTTGGTCCTGCAGGACCAGCTTGCAACCCTAGTCTCTGGCCAGAGACTCACTTGGACAAGTCTGCCGGCGAGATGCCACAACTGGGAGGCTGCAGACTTGCCACGAGAGACGAGTGGAAATTGGGCGAGTATAAATGGTGGAAATGGGGGGAAAATAAATGAAAAGAGATGGAAAAAAAGGAATTGTTTTGAGTCGGCCTTTGGAGAGTCTGGGCGCAAGTTGGACCAATTGGACGAGACTTGGCGACAGCTTGCCGGGTTCTGATTGTCATCAGAGACTGTCTGAAATTGGGCGCCCAAGTGTGTTTCATTAGAGGAGACAGCCAAAGCCAAGTGGAGAGTTATGAGAAAAAGGGCGGCCAGTTGTTGGCCTTCTCTGTTCTTGCTAAGCTCGTGTCGTCTCGCTCTCTGTTTGTTGGAGATGATGAATTCATTTGTGGGAGTTGAAGATAATCAAGAGCGAACTTAATGGAAGCTGGCCGGCCACTTGGCAGAAGACTGGCCAAAGCCGAAGCGAGTGGAGCACACTCGTACAAGTGGGCAGCTCGCAAAGGGCGAAAAAGGGCGCTCCAATTGGGCAAATTGTTTCAATTAAGTTGTATCAGCATTGTCCGCGAGCGGGTCAAGCGGCAAAAGTTGCACTGGACACTGCAGCTTTTCGTCCGAACGGAAGCGGCCAGTTTGAAACACTAAGTGAAGAAGCTAGAAGGCCTTTGGCTCTTAGTCCCTTTTGCTCTTTGGCCGCTTTCCGGCTCCATGTCAGCGGCCCACTTTGTGTCCGGCGGGCAAGTTTAATGTTTTCGGGCCGCCAGTTTCCGAGCGGCTGGCTATCTGTCGGCGGGCGCCCCTTGCTCTTTTTGCCTCTTCCGGCCGACGATTGAGTTGAAAATCTGGACAACAAACTATTGACAGTGATCCTGGGCGAGCGGAGTTTACTGGAGTCCAGCGGAGTCCAGTTGGTGCGAGTGGGGCGGCGCTGTGGGCGGCCATTTGTTACTTGGCGGCGACATTGCGCGAGGGCGGCGCTGGGTGGCAGTGGTGCCAGTGTGTTGGGCGCACACACATGACAAATCTGCAGCACCGGCCCAGTGAGATTGGGCCGAGTGGGCCGCTGCAGTGCACAGTGCAGTGAGCGCGCCCTAAGCTGCACTGTGGAGAGCACAGAGCGCAGTGGGCACAGTACGAGCAGTGCAGTGTAAGCGTAGAGCGCACACTGAACACAGTGAGCAGAGCAAGCACACACTAAGGACAGTGAGCAGCACACTGAGGCGCCTCAGTGCAAAGAGCACCAGAAATGGCCCAGCAACGACAACAACAAACAACTACGACAAACAATTCAATCGCATTTTTCTCCCCAAAATAGTGGGCGTAATCGTGGCCCTCGGCAATGGTCCGGCCGAGCAGCCGACGACGAGCCGTGCAGGCCCGTCGAGGCGTCCGTCGCTCGTGGGGCGCCGCCCGCTCGCCTCCCCTCGGCCCTCGGCCCTCAGCCCTCAGCCCTCAGCCCCTTGGGCGAGACGAGCAACGCCAGACCGGCTCAACTGGCGCCAAAGGAGCCAGGCTGGCTGGTGGGCGCGACGGGCGAGGAGGCGCCCTTCTCGAAATGATTCAAGCGTGCAAATGACGCCGCCGACGGCCCGCCCAAACGGCGCCCCCTCCACGAAGACTGGCCGCCAGCTTGTCCTCGTTGCTGCTCCTCGCGGGCCGCAAGGACCAGCGGACTTGCCTCTCTCGCTCGCCTGCAAGGCTGGGGGCCAAATAAATAGACTTGGGGCCAGCTCGAGGCCAGTTGGCGGCCCCCCTTTGGTCTGGGCGTCTTCCAATCAAGAGACAACAAGGGGCGCCCTTAGGATTGGCTTGGCGGCATAAAAAGAGCAGCCAAACAACTTTATCGGCCGCCCAGCTCTTGGCCGCCCGGAGTTCTCGCGATCCAGTCTTGGCCGGCGAGAAATGGGCCGCCCACGAGCCGCACAACTGGCTTGTCATCGCCGGCCACACACAAGCAGCAGCGACACACAAGCAGCAACAACAACAACAAGGGCCCATTCCGGCAACTCCATTGCGCGCCAGTAACGAGCTCCACTGGCCCCACTGGCGCCCCTAATGAACCGGGCGCCAATCTTGTCTTCCTGCTGGGCCCGGAAGTGCGGCTCAGGAGCGCCATTGTGGGCCCACCGGTGCTAGTCTGAGGGTGGCCAGTGCGTTGGGGCAGCCTGCCAGCAAGGAGCCATCGCCGCCAGTCCACCAGCGGCGAGGTATTGCTAATTATGAGCGCCCGTCTCGCCCGAATTGCCTGGGCCAGTCTGTCTCTCTCGAGGGGCCCAATTTGGTGCGGCCTGCGTGTGGCCATGCCTTCCAAGTCGCCCCTTAGCTTGGGCGCAGTTCAGTCAAGTTCTGGGAAATAGTGATAAACTAGATGTAGACTGCAACTGCAGACGGCCACTGCCCAATGCAGTCTCCTGCTCCTCTCACTTCTCATGGCCAGAAGTGGACACAGTTTAATTGGCAACAATCTGACACAAAGGCGGACGATCTTTGCAAAAGTGGCCCATCAAGTTGCTTGGGGGACCAAATCGGCCCCCAACTTGCCCTAAGGACTGGCCCAATTCGCCAATTTGGCCTCTCCTGCAGAGCTCCCCAGACGCAGGAAGTTGAGGAAGTTGGGGAGCATCAAGCGAGCGAGAGAGAGCGACTAGCTTTCCTCTTTTACTCTTCACTTGACGAAAAAGAGCAAAAGAGTAAAGGAGAAAAAGAGTAAAAGAGAAAAAGAGTAAAAGAGAAAAGAGAGCAAGAAAGCCAAAGAGCAAGCTCGAAATGGAGACGCCCAATCATTCATTTGGTCATCATCATTTGGGGCCGCCCGCATTTGGGCCCACTGCTCCTTAGCCTGAAAAAGTGGCTCCTTAGCTCTGGCGAAGTGTAGCTCGAGAAGGCGGCTGCTAAGGGGCGGCCTCTTTGTGGCAGTTTATGCGCTTAGTCTAAGAGGCTTATGTGCACCACTGGAACTGGATGCGCAATCAGCGGCCTGTTTTGTCTCGCCGCCAGTCTGCCACTGTCTCTGTGTGCCTCTTTGCGCGTCTCTGTCCCAATCCACTTGGCTCGCCCCAAGGCCAGTCTCTGGCCAGGCCGCTTGGGGCCCACTCGCTTCACGCTGGCCTCGCGCGAGTCTTCATCTGGCTCGAGATGGCCAATTGAGATTAAATCGCCGCCCACTCGGCCCGCAACCAAACGTTGGCCGCCTCCTCGCTCCTTAGCTGCGCCCCCAGGCCGACGACAGACAGCTGTCCAACGCTGGCCGGCCGACCAGCAAGCGTGAGTTGGAGGGCCGCCAAGACGCGCCCGCCAAGCTCAAAGGGCGCCTCAGCCAGTCGAGAAGGCCCAGTTTACACTTGGCGGGCCAGCCCTAAGCTCTGGCCGCGCGCGCACCTCAAACCTGCCTCCAAATGAAGTGGCCAGCCGGCGGGACAAGTGTCGCGCGCGCCACTGAACACGCGCCCCCAAATGGCCCCCAAACGTCGCCCAAATGACGCCCAAACGCCGCCCGTCTGTCTGTCTATTTGTGCGTCTGTCTGTCTGTTCGTTTGTCCCTCTGGCTCGCCCGGCAAGAGTCCGCCAGCCAAGTCAGAGCAGAAGTCCACCGGAACCTAAGCGCCGGCGCCCAACCTGAGACGACCTCCGACTGTTCGCCGGATGCAGCCCCCCTAAGGTCTCCCTAAGGTCTCGCTTAGGCCGCGCGAAGTTGGCGCCCGCCGAGCAGCTTTCTTGCGCCTCGACGCACTTCCGGCCAGCTTGTTACCTATGCAGTGGGTCTTGCTGTTCGCGTGGGGCTTTGTGGCCGCCGGGGACTGTCTGTGGCGGCTCGGCGAGTGCTCAGTGAGCGCCCAGCGTGTACCAAGCGAGCACCAAGCGAGCACCAAGCGAGCACCGAGCGAGCGCCCAGCAGGAGAATAAAGTCCAGAGGTGGCCGGCAGGAAGAAGAGGCGCAATTTGGGCGGCAAAAGTTTTCAAAATTGTATGTTTGGCTCGGCTCATTTGGGCCGGCGAGTGGGCTTTGTTTTCCCGCCGGCGTTTCCCTTTGAGCCAGTGGCCAGAGGAAGCTAAGCGCCGGTTTAGCTGCGGATTATTATTATTGCCACTGGCCTGCAGTGGGCCGTCTTGCCAGAGGCGAGGGCTAGTCTCTGGCCTGGCCGAATGCGCTCCACTGGGGCCCACTGGCTGCCCGCTGGCCTCCCTTCGCTGGCCAGACAAAGACAGTCACTGGCCACTGGCCAGCTCGGCCAGCTCGGCGGCGATGGCGACGAAGGATTAGCCGACGAGCCGGGCGGGGGGCCGCTCACTTGGCGAATTAAGTGGCCGCCGATCGATTAAGTGTTCGCGGTGGGCGCCCCACCGGAACAGCGGGGGCGCCATCATGGTCATTAATCGTCCGAGCTGGCCGCTTCCGAGCCAGCGAGTGGACCTGCTCGGCGAGACCTTTTCTCTAAAATGTCGCCCCATCTGGCCGGCTCGAGTATGGCAAGCGAGCAAGCGAGCAAGCGAGCGAGCGAGCGAGCGAGCGAGCGAGGAGCGCCCGTCGAGCTTCCGTGTGGTGTCCAGACGGGGCGAAATCGAGCTAAGCGAAACAAAACAGAGCAAAACAAAGGGAAACGAAGCGAGTTTGGTGCGCATTTGGCTGGATTTTCCATTTGGCAACGCAAATCGAGAGCCTTTGCTCTGCGTGCCTCTTCTTGCGCCGCAGACTAGCTGTGGCAGTGAACACTAGGGCTCAAGTGCACAGAAGGCCGAGCAAAAAGCGTTGTGCAAAATCGGGCGCATCACACACTGCGTCTGGCAACCATTTTTCCGCCACAAACTTCCAAGCCCATTTCAACTTTTCCTCCACGCCAATGTTTTTTTCCACCTGCCCGCTGGCAAGGCAAAGGCTAATTTCGGGCCCATTTCAAGCGAGCGGCCAAAACGCGAACCAAATTGAAACCGATCGAGCAGAACAATGGGCCCAGTGGCTCGTCCATGCCACTTTGGGCCCACTCGCTCGCCTCCTTCCGGCCGGCTTTTTGAACCGCAAGCCAAATTGGCCAAAGTGCCCCCAACCTGGTCTCTCGAAAGCTGCCCTCTTCTGTCCTGCTTTCTCTGCGCAACTCTTTCTGCACCGCCCACGCAGCGCCACTACACCCAAGGTCTGTCCGCCGAGCACACTCTCTATAAACTATCTCCAGACAGACTTTTAAACCTTTGTCGTACCTCAAACTGGCGAGATAATCTGGGCCAAGGGTGGACGAGTTAAGAGAAGGAGAAAAACGCGCATGATCAATACCGACCGGATGCAGAGAAATGCAAACAAATGCAATGAAATGCAAAGAAATGCGACCAGATAGAAATGAATGAACAGAAAATCATTCAGAAAATTTGCTTCCAAAAAGGATCAGCAGGAAGTGGCCTGTTTGTGGACTGTTGTTAGACTTGCAAGAAGGTCTAATTTTCTCTAAAATCTTCTCCAAAAAGACAACCAAAACTCACCTTGAACCACCATTGGCGCCTGGTGGCTGACACTTCCGGCCTCGTTGGTGGCCAAACAGGTGTAATTGGCCGAGTGTTGGGCGAGCAGAGACTCGAAGAGCAGCGTGGACGAGTAGTCGGAGACTCGCGAGATTCTCACTCCAGCCAGCGGAACTTGCGGCTCCTGGTTCACTCCGCCCACTTCCGGCCGCTGTTCAGACTCTTGAGCGAGTGTTGTTTGCGACTGTTGCAAGTGCAATGGTTGTTGCAAGTGTTGTTGCATATTCAATTGTTGTTGGTCTTGGTGGTGAGTGAAGAGTGTCACTTGCTGCGCTTGGCTCAGCTGCCGGCCTTGTTCCTGAGCTAGTTGCTGGCCCGGCTGCTGCACCACAACTTGGGCGCTCTGAGTTGAGTCGCCGCCCACCGGAAGCAGCAGGTGGCCGTCGCGGAACCACTGGATTGAGATGGGCAGATCGCCGCTGCTTATGGTGCACATGATGCTCGCCCGCTGGCCCTCACGAAGCGCCCGACTAACACTAAATGGCTCGATGCTGGGCCGCACTCTGATGCTCACCTGTACGCTGCTGGAGGCTGCCTGCAACTGCGACTGGGACTGCATTTGAGACTGCATCTGAGACTGTTGCTGCTGCTCTCGAGGCGCGGCACTTCCGGCGGGCTGGCCAGCGCTCACCATGCACGTGTACTCGCCCTCGTCGCCGGCCGAGCGTTCCATGTGCTCGACCTCGAGGGTGCCGTTTGGGTGGACGCGCTGGCGGTGGTTTGCGGGCAGTCGGCGACCGGCGTGCAGCCAGACCACCTCGCCCACCGGAAAGCCGGCCACTGGACAGCGCTGGCGGAAGGTGGTCGAGGCGAGCACGGTGACATTTGGCATCGGTTTGACCAGTGGCCCACCCAGGACGCTGATCTGGGCCTCGTGTTCGATTTGGGCCAGTCCATTGTTGGCTGTGCAGCGGTAAAGAGCACTGTCGAGCACCTGAGCTTGGCTGATGTTCACGTAGCTGACGACGAGCTTGTCGCGGGTGACAAAGTCGCCAATGCGCACGCGGCCACTTTCGACGAGTGGCTGCCCGTCGAGCAGCCAGTTGATTTGGGGAATGGGATTGGCGCGCGCAGAGCACAGCAAAGAGATGTCCTCGCGCAACTCGTACACGCGCGCCCCAAAGGTGTCCCGGAAACTGGGCGGCTCGTGCACCACCTTGAGCAGCAGGCTGGCGTGGGCGCGCTCCAGCTGGTTGCTCGCCTCGCACTGGAAGGCGCCAGTCCGCTGCGGCTCCACCAGGGCCACCAGAGCGCCCGTCTGCTCGCCCTCAGCCCGCCCGAGACTGTCCCCCAACGACGCTGAGGAGCTCCACTGCTCCTCCTCCCCAAGCTCGCCCGCCGCCCACCAACTGGGCTCCGAAGAAACGCGCTGCTCTTCCAGCCTGTCGCCACTTCCGCCCGACGCTTCCGGCAACAAGTGGGCGGCCTCCTGCTCGTCGCGCTCGTCCTGCGGCTCGTCCGAGGCGGCCGCCAGCTCGCCACTCGACGAGGCTTGGCGCTGGCGCCAGGCGGCCGCCTCGCTGGCCAGCTGGCTGGACCCGCTCACACTCTTGATGGTGTGTCCGTTGTGCTTGAGCAGCAGCTGGCCCACCGGAAAGCCGAACACGCGACACTCGAGCGCCAGCGAGCCGCCAAGCTCGAGCAGGTTGCCCTTATTGCCGAGCGCCCTAAGCTGAACTCGCAGCCGAGCGCGCACCTGCAACTCCTGCTCGAAGCGCTCCTCGCCGGCCACGTTGCGCGCCACACACACGTAGCGGCCCGAATCGTTGCGGCCCACGCGGCGCACTAGCAGCAGGTGGCCGCCCGGCTCCACTTGGCTGTACTTGGCCACTGCTTCCTGTTTCGTCTGCTCTGGTCGCTGCTGCTGGCCTTCTGTTGCACTTCCGGTTGCGCCGCTCAAACTTTGTGCCAGCGTCAAGCGCAGGTCCACAGGCTCCAGTGCGCCGGCCTCAGTCTCGCCGAGCTGCTCGCTGGCCGCCAACTGCTCGTCGGCGCGGCCACTTCCGGTCTGGACCGGAAGTCGGCGGAACCAGCGGATTTGGGCGCGCGGGAAGGCCTGCAGCTGGCAGACGAGCACGGCGAGGGGCTCGCCCTCCAGGTAGGCGAGCTGGGCGGCGTTTGGGCGCCCGTGGAGCAGCGTGGCGGCCGCCTGTTGCTGCTGCTGCTGGGGGCCAGCTTGGGGCCCCAAGTGGAGCCTGCTGGGGGCGCCCAAACTGCCCAAACTGCCCAAACTGGCCAAGCTGGACAGGCCGGCCGCGTGGTGGCTCGAGAGACGAGGCGCGATGGGCACGCGCGAGTCGCTGACCACCAGGCGGCCCGCCTGGCTCGAGAGCAGCAGCTCGCCAGTGAGCCTGTTCCGGCAGCGACACCTGTAGCTGCGCAGCACTGGGCCCGCCTGGTGCGCGTTCGCCACGTGCAGCTGGCGCGTCTTCGGGTGCACAAAAGGCCGGTTCTTCTTATCGGACTCATTGGGGCCCAAAAAGGCGGGCCCAAAGGCGAAGGCGGAAGCGGAAGCGGAAGTGGAGCTGTTCGCCGTCTGGCTGGAGGCACTAAGCAGCGGCCCCTCCAGACTGGTCGACTGGACGGTGTGCACCAGCTCGCCAGGATACTCCACCCAGTCCACTGGCTGCACGTAGGCACTTAGGTGCGACGGAATGTGACACCGGAAGGTGGCCAGGTTGCCCTCGAGCACCAGCTCGTCCAGCACCTCCAGCTGGTTGCCCAGCGAGCCTCCTGCACTAGTCTGTTGGCCGTGCTGCGTCTGCAATAGTCCCTGAGACTGTCCCGAAGACTGGGACTGCTGCAGCACCACTGCGCGGACGCGCATCTCGCCGCTCACCAACGTTGCGGGCCCGCCCGCCCGCATCTCCTGGGTGGGCGTGGCCGCGGGCTGGCCGCCCGGCGGCTGCGGCTCGGCCGCCAGACTGGCCACGCAGCGGTAGGTGGCCGCGTGCACGTCCGGCCGGTACTCGTGGCCCCGGAAGGGCTCGAACACGAGCGCCCCATCCACTGGGCGCACCCACCTGAGCGGCCGCCCGCCCGCGCCCGCATGGTGGTGCAGCAGGGCGTGGCGCTCGGCACTGAACTGCGGCTGCGTGCCAGTGGCCAGCTCGGCGAGATCGAGACTCGTGGTGCTCTGGCCGCCCGGCAAGCCGGCGCCTAAGCTGTTGGACGTCGCGTAGACCACCTGCTCCACCGGCTCGCCAGTGTCTCTCTCCCAGTGGATCCTGATCTTGGCAGCGCCGCTCGGGCGCTGCTCACTTGGGCCGCCGCCGCCACTTCCGTAGAAGCTCTGTCTGGCGGCGGCGGGCGACTGCTGCTGGCGCAGCTGCTGGCGCTCGGCTCGCGCCACTCCTAAGGCAAGCTCGCGCGCCACCCCGCAAAAGGCCACTGCGCCCGTCTGGTTGCTGAACACCAGCTCGCTCGGCGGCTGCTCGCCAACAGACAGTCTACGGCGAGTCGTCTCTCTGTTGCCAATCACAAGTGTCTTCTTTCTCCTCTGGCTCTGTTGTCGCGTTGTTGTTCGTTGTTCCGCTTCCGGCGGCTCGCCAGCCGCCCTCTTGGCCCTCGCAGCTGAGCCCTTTGGACAGATGGCGGTGGGCTCACTTCCGGTTGTGTCATTTGACATTGGGTGTGAATTGTGCATTGCTGGATTGTGCGAATTGTGCGAGTTTTGGCCACAAATTGCGGTCGGTTAGTTGGGGCTTACATACTTGTATATTCTGGTGGATTATTGGCCGTGGATCATGGCCAAATCAGTCTTTGTGATCTCTCTATTTCGACAATTTGCTGCATTTTGTGCACTTTTTCCAGCCTGCAGTCCTGCAGACTAAAGTGCGCAAAGTCAACCTGCAGGAACGTTCAAAAGCCGAGCGCTGAGCTGACGCAGTGCCACGATGCAAAGTGGCGCCACCCAGTCCCAAGCGGCCGCCCCCACGCCCGGCGACAAGTTAATCAGCTGGGCCAAGGCGGCGCCCGCCGAGCCTAATTGGGATCGCCCAACTGGAGCCGGCGAGCTTGCGGCTGGCGGCCGGAAGGGGCGCGAGTTGGCCAGCTAATTTGCATTGTCGCCGGGCGCCAGTTCGGCGGGATTGCTTCGGGCCGCCAACTGGCTGTTTTGCGGCCCGATTGATTGGCCGCCCGGCAGAGGTTGGCTCTGCGGGCGAGCTCGTCAAGCTCGCGCGAAGGTGAGCTCGCCAGTTTCCACCAAGCAGCTAGTATCTAGTATCTAGCTAGCAGGCAGCCAGTAGCCAGCGAGCTCGACACGGCCAGTCTCTGGGGGCGCCAAAGGAGCGGGCGACTAGGAGCGGGCGACTAAGAGCGAGGAGCGAGGAGCGAGAAAATCAATACTCGGCCAGAGACTGTCCTCGAGGCCGCATGACAAACGAGGACAAATGGACGCCAGCCAGCCAGCCAGCAAGCCAGCAGGCCAGGTCGCTTGTCTCTGCTTTGTGTGCGCCCGCTAACGAGCTTCACACACGCACCACGCGGCCCCCAATTAGCCGCTTAGCTCGTCCAAGCTCGCATCTGGCCAGCTCTTCTCGCCCTTTCCGCTCCTCGTCCTGCGCTCCTTGTCCACCGCTTCCCGTCCTTCACTGGCCGCTCGCCACTGGCAACTGGCCATCATCCAAGCACATTCTCGCCCACCGGCCAGCCCGTCTTGGCCGCCCTCATCTGCCTTCACCCACAGACGCCCCTCCGCTTCCAGAGGCCCCTAATTAGGCCGGAAGTGGCGGGGGCGTGGCTGGCGAGTTGTGCCGGAAGCGGCGGGGGGCAAAAAATGACATGGGCGGCTGGCGGGCAAGTGGGGCCCACAACTTGGGGCGAGTTGTGGGCGCGCATCGAGATCATTAATAAGGCGCGCGGGGGGCTCAGCTCGGGCAGAGACTTGGGCTGCCCTTAGGCCTAACTTAGACTGTCCTCAGGCTGGGCGGCTTTCGACTCTCTGGGGCACCTTGCAGCGCGCAGTCTGCAGTGGCAAGTGGGGCCAGCGCGCAACCAAGTTGGGCGCCCAGTTGGGAAACAATGGAGACTTGGAAAGGGGCGCCTCTCGCTTTTATTCAAAGTTTAGAGTGGCCGGAAAAAGTGGGCCCCATCATCATCATCAGGCCGGCTGGCTGGCTGCTGGCTGCTGGCTGCTGGCTGCTGGCTGGCTGCTGGCGGCGCGAGATTGGCCGCGAGAGAGTTGCCAAAGTTGGCGCACAACTGGGCGCAGTTTGTCCTCCAGCTTTGGGTGCATTTGTGGCGCAGTTTGTCGTCCAGTTGTGGTGCAGTTTCTCGTGCAGATCTCGCGCTCGCCAGCGCAGTGCAGCGTGGCCGCCAAATGCAGCGAGCTGGCCCAGTGCAGTGCTCAGGGCCGCTGCTTAGGGCTGGCGGCACAACACGCAGAAGTGGCCCACCAAGCGGCCAGATTTGCACACGAAAGGCAGCATGGAAATTGGCCCGGCCGCTGCTTGTCGCTGGAGGCCTGTTGTGTTCGTGCGCCTCTTTGGGGCCGCGAGCGTCAAGCTGGAGGCCCCAAAGGCAAGCTAGCGAACAGCAAGCCAGAAAGCAGCCAGCCAGCGAGCAGTGAGCAGCAAGCCACTTGGCCGCTGATGAATGCAAACAAAGGGCTGGCCAAACAAACGCATTTGGGCGCCAACGTTTGAGCTGTTTATCTGGATGGTGAAGAGAAAGTAGAGGCGGCCCCAAGCAGAGTGGAGTGCAGTATTCACTTGCCGGAGACAGTGTTCAATTTGTTCGTGGGCCGAAACGGGCGGTCTGAGGCGGAGGGGCAGCAGTGGAGCAGCAGCAGAGCAGAGTTGAGACTGCGAGCCAGCCCAAGACAGAGGCGAACGGCCACTGACTGCTCACTGCTTGCTGCTTCCAACTGCTCACTACTGCTCGCCACTGCTTGCCCGATGAAGCAAAAGGCGTCGAAAAGGCGCCTACAGCGCCGTCACTTGTCACTTGCAGCCCCAAACTCAACTGGCAGCCAGCCAGCCGCCAGTCCAGCCCAGCGAGCTCGCAAGTCGCCCGAGACTGTGTGGGGCGTGCCAGTCTCGAGCAAGCCTCAAGCAAGCCTCTAGCCAGCCTCTAGCAAGCTTTCAGCGAGCCGCACACAAGCACACAGACAGACGGGCAGCATAGAAGCAGAGTGGTAGAGCAGCAGAGCAGCGGCGGAGAAGACAGTCTTTGTTTGCGCCCGTCTCAACAGTTGCTGTCTTGCCGTGTTCTTATCTGGCTTCATTGTTGTTTTTTGCCACCCGCCGCGCAGCACGCGCACAGCTTCGCCCAGTCGCCAGTTGCCAGTTGCTGGTTGCTGGTTGCTAGCTGCTAGCTGCTAGCTGCCCCAAGCTGCCCCAAGCTGCCCCAAGCAGAGCAAAGTTGGGCGAACTCGATGGACCGGAAGTGGCACGTTGAACTCGCCGAGTGTTGCTGGGGGCCAAGTGGGGGCGCATTGGGCCACTTGGGCGCGCGCATGGGGGCGCAGACTGGGTCTAGTTTGGTGTTGGATGGCTGGCTGGCTGGCTGGCTGGCTAGCTGGCGAGCTAGCTGGCGAGCTAGCTTGGCTGCGGCGGGCGAGGATGAATAAAAATTCATTCCATCTCGGGCGCCGTTTGGAGACGCTCGTTTGGGCAAAGTGGGGGCGCTGTTTGCCGAGGAGTGTCTGCGGGCGTGCGGGCACGTCGAGCGGGCAGCCTCAAGGGTGGCGCGTGGGCGCAGCTCTGCCAATTGCTGGGCGGCAGAGATGCGGGCGCAGACTAGGACTAGGCAGCTGGGGCGGAAGTGGCCGCTGCCAAGGTGGCTGGAAAGTGAAAAAGTGTTGCGTCGAGTGGGCGCGCACCTGCGAGTGTGGCGCCTCTTCTCTTTGGAGACGAGCTAAGCTAAGCTAAGCTGAGAGGAGCAGGCGGCCAGAGGCGTGCGCCAGACTGGGGCTAACTCAATTTGGCTCGCCCGGCCGCCAAGTGGCCGCCCACTCAACTCGACTGGAGCCAAACTTGGGCCTTGAGCTAAACTGAGGCCAAAACCAAGCTAAACTCGAACCAGAACCACTTCACTGGGCCCAAATCAAGGCCCAGTGGAGGAGCGCGCACTTTGCACGAGCTTGAGTGGCGCGGCCAACCCTTAGCCGCGGCCCCTCTGGCCTCTCTCGCCATTTGCAATCGAAGCCGCCCGCTTCCGGCCAATCAAATTTGGCCTCATATTGTGCACTGGGCGGCCTGTCTGCAGCTCGTCCGGCGGCTTGTCTCTGGCCCGAGCGGCTTGTGCTGGCCGAGTTGCAGTTGGCCGCAGACTAGGGCCAGTGGGCCAATTTGGGCGCACACGAGCCGGCCAGCAAGGCGCACGAGCGGCCCACACTCGCGCTCAGGGCCAGCGAAACTTCCGGCCGCCAAATTGGCCCCGCGCCTTATTAGCGGCGCGAGGTGGTCGCCGCTGCTTCGAGCTGACCATGCGGGCGCACACACTCCTCCATCGGCCAAGAGCAGGAGACTGCGAGCGAGGCGCCCACTTCATCAGGCCGGCGCTTCCGGCCAACTGGCTGCGCTCCACTTGGCCCGCCGCGGACTGTCTGTGGGGCCGCGCGTGAACGAAATAAAATTTCCAACAATGTTCCCCATTTGGCTCTTGTTACTGTTTATGTAAGAGTCTGTCTTGTGTGTGTGTGTGCTGAATATAACAAGCTTGTCTCTCGGCTGCTTAGCTTGCCCACTCGCCCACTGGTCAGCCTTGTAGCTCGCTAGCTTGCCAGCTCGCCAGCTCGCCAGCCTTCTAGCTTGCCAGCCTGCTAGCTTGCCGGCCTGTCGGAAGGTCCCTTCGCTGCGCCATTGTTGAACATTGTTAGACATGTTGATTGTGTGGCCAGAAAGCGGCAGAGGCGCATTGATTGGGCGTCAACTTTTCGCCGCGCCCAAGCCTTAGGGCCGGCCCAAAGTTCCGGCAACTGGCAGCTTTCGAGCTCGCCAAATTGGGCGTTCGCGGCGCGCCTGCTGACTCGTCTGCTGGCCACCCTCCCTAAGCGCCGGCCGCAGACTAGCCCAAAAGCAGACTAGCCCAAAAGCACACTCGCAGAGCCCAAACAAACTGATCGTTCAGCGCAAATGCAGCGCCGCCCATTGATCATTGGCTTGCTCTGGCCGGCGCTCATTTGCCTGCTCGCCAAGCAGCGCTCGATGCGCCAAATTCGGCCAGATTTTGCCCAATTTTGGCCCCAAAGTTGGCCGGAAGTGGTGCGAGCAAGCGCCGGGCGGAAGGGCCAAGGTCTGAGGGCTGAGGGTGGGCGCAAGTGGACAAAATTAAACGAGCAGTTGAGTGTGTTTGGGGGGCGCTTCTCGAGGGGGCCGAGCTCGAGTTGCAAGCTCAGGCGCGCGCCACTAACAAGCGTCGGCGGTGGAGCATTGGCCAGAAATGGACAAGAGTGAAACAACGAGCAGAAAGCTGGGCGGAAGAGGAGGAACACTTTGTGCTCGAGTCAGCCGGCCGCAAACAAGGGAGGCCAATCGGCGGCCACTCGCAGCTCGAGAGAGTTGGCCGAGTGGCAAACAAGCCCAAGCCCAAAGGAGGGGAAAAAACAACTCAACTGGCCGCTCTTCTGCTTGAGGCCACCTCTCAACTGGCCAGCCAGAAGGCCCCAAACGGACGCGGCGAGCCCTCAGGGTGGGCGCCGCCCACTGGGCGCCTGTGGAGCGCGCGGCCAGATTTTGAATTAATGACGCGCTCTGTTTTCGCCCCCGAGCTCCACAAACTGGCTCCTCTGCTGCGCTGAACTGCGCCCTGAACTGCCCACTGGACTGGCCCCGAAAGCCAGTCCAGCGCTGGCTAGCCGGCCAGCACTGGACGCCAAGACAACACAGGAGGCCATTGTGTGCGGCCAGGTTGGCGCCCCCGGCCGGCCGGACGATCGAGAATCAATTGTGGCCACTTTGTGCCCGAGTGGGAAATATTTGGCCCACGGTGGGCGCTCGTGTGGGGCCTGAGGGCGGCCGAGCGGAGCTTTGGGGAGGCGGAATTTTAAATTATGCGCCGCCAGCCAGCCAGACGCGCGGCTCCCCCAAGCCACTTTGTGCGGCGGTCGAGAAGTGCGGCCTGCGCGCTGCAGTGAGCCAGCCGCACACGAGCAGTGCACAGAACGCGCGCTGAGGGCCCGAAGCTAAGGGCAACTCGCGCGGCAGAGTTCTGCAGTTTCCGCGCTGCTTTGAGTGCGCGCTCACTGCACTTCAGGCTCACTGTTCGTGTGCGGCCGCTCGCCCGCAGACTTCAGCCTGGCCACTTGGGCGCAATTGGCGCCCACTGGCATACAAGTGGCCAGTTTGCGCTTGTTTGGACTTGGGCGGCGGATTTATAATTCAGTTTGCGTTTCCGCCGCCCACCGCTCGTCTTGAAAAATCTGCCCAGCTTTGCGGTGCGCCCAAAGGGGGCCAGCCAGGCAGAGAAGGCCAACAAGCCAAAGGCAGCCACTCGCCAGTGCTGCCCTCCCGCTGGCCAGCCCTGGTGGTCGGTCAGAACAAAAGGGGCCCCTTCGGGCAGCGCGCTCCAGGCGAGTGGAGCCAGCTCAGAAGCGGCCGACCCCGCGGGACAATCAACAACCCGCGACGGGCGACACAAGGCAGCGCGTCTGAGCACGATTGCTGGGCCGCCGCGCCAGCCACTCGGCGCCCTGGGCGCCCCCGAGGCCGCCCGGAAGCGGCACTTGAGCGTCTGGGGCGCCGCAATTGGGCCCACACTCGCCAGAGGCCAGCCTCGATCGGCTCGCCGCCCAGGGGGAGCAGATTTGGCCCGGCCGAGGGCGGCAAAGTGGCGCCTCCGGTTGTTTTTGCGGCACTGAGGCGGGCGTCTTATAGATTGGCCGCGGCCCGTTCGGCGCCGCCGGCGAGCAGGAGGAGGCGGCGAGAATTTGGGGCCAGTCTTGGGCGGTTGGGGGTCGCGAGACGGCGAGCTTGAGGCGAGTTCGAGTGCCGTTGGGATGCCTGCGAGTGAGTGCCGGCGGGCGTCTGCAGAGCGACCGAATCCCCAGTGCGCGCAGGAGCGTCTGCGGCGGAGGAATGCCCGCGGCGCGCACGCAGCGGAATGGAGCAGCCTCCAGCCGCACTCTGCTTCTGCTCAGCGCGCGCGACAAAGTGGCCGCATCGCCTGAGCCAGTGGCGCCTCCAAGCCTCCGAGCCGCCCAGAGCTCCGGATTCAAATCGGAAACGAATAATACTGGCCCCGAGGGGCCCGCGCGGCAGTTGGCCGTGTCGTGGACGCCCACTGGCCAGCCTTTGGCCCTTCTGGCAAGCTTGGTAGCTCTTTACCCAACTCGCTGGCCTTCTACCCAACTCGCTGGCCGCCCCAAGACGAAGGCCAAGCTTGCCAACTGGCCGCACGGGCACAATGGAGGCCCATTGTTTCGCCAGGCGCGCCCATTTTAGAGCCCAGCTTTGGCCGCGGACTGTCTTTGTTTGTCGGCGGCCTTTGTGGCCCGCGCGCTCCTCTGGACGGCCTTCCGGCGAGCGCCTTGGGTGCGTGCGGCCAGCCAGCGAGCCAGAGAGCCAAAGAGTGAGGGAGCCAAGCGGCCAGAGAGCAGCGAGCGAGCATCATCAATCTCGCCGGGCGGGCGGCTTTTAAGTCTGCGCGGGGGACTTACACACAGTTGTGTGGGCCAGTGGGCGAGCGAGCGGCGAGCTGGAGGGAGGCAAAAATGGTGGGACTTTGGCGCGGCTTAATTGAATCGATGGCGAGCAGAGAGGCGTCTCTTTGGGTGTTGCGCGCAACTGTGGCAAACGGGGGCCAGCCGGACGACACAAGTTGCGACTTGCCACTGGCCTTTTGGAACGACACACTGCAAGCGGTGAATGCAAGCCCAGCGACAGAAGGCGGAAGGCTGCTTTGCGTGGCCGCGCCTTCCGGGGACAATTAGCGCCCTCATTCAGGTGGCGCAGTTGTGCAGTTGTTGTGCAGTTGGGCGGCCTGCTGGGCGCCAGTTACCAACGACGACCAAGTTTGGGGGCCCAACTGGAGCTTGTTTGTGTGTTTTGTTTGGCCGGAGGATGCGCGATTGGCCAGTGGGCGCCTGTTGGGCTGTGGGAACAGTGTGCGGCAGACTGTCTGCGGGAGACTGTCTGCGGGAGACTGTGTGCCGCAGACTGTGTGCGGCGCACGAGTTGCAGGTTGCAACTCGCAGACTAAAGCGCGCAAGGACAGAGCATAGAGCATGAAGCATAGAGCATTGGACGCAGTCACAGGCCGCTCGACAGACAGAGGCTCGCACGTGAAAACAATCGATTTGGCGCCGGACCTGGCGGCTTGTGCTCGCCGGAAGGGGCGCCAGAAGCAGACGAGCGAGCGCCTGTTCCTGATGAGCCCCAGTGGTTGGCGCCAAAGTGGGTTGGCCGCTAAGGACGGGCGGAGGTTGCCGAGTTTTGGCCACTGGAAGGCCGAGTTTTGGCCCCAGCGAGCCGGCCGCAATGGTCTGGCGAGAACAATGGACGAGGGCGTGCTGCTTGGCGAGCGGCCACAAAGGAGGAAACAAAAAGTGCCAGTTGTTGTGGGCCTGCAGCTCCTCTCTGATGATGGTTGCCGGCGAAAGGAGGGCGCCCACTGACGAGCTTTGGCCTGCTGCTGCTGCTGCTCTTCCGTGTTGCCAGCTTGTGTGTAGCTCGCCACACACACACAGTTGCCAGTTGCCAGTTGGGAGTCCAGGAAACAATTACATCGCGCGCGCTGGCCACCAGAAGCAGCGGCAGTTGGCCAGTCGTCCTCGTTTGGCCGGAATCTGGCGAGCGAGCGAGCGAACTGGCGGCCAGCTCAGTGTGGCGCCAGTTGAGCTTGATGTCCGCCGGCAAACTTCCCCTTTGGACTGGCCTTTCTCTTTTGTTGATGCAAAAATATGGGCGTGGCTCGCGGGCCAGACTGTGTGTGGGGGGAAGACTGTGTGTGGCGCCGCACACAGTCTGAACTGGCCAATTGGGCGCTGGTCGAGGGGCGACGAGTGGCGAGTGGCCAGTGGCGAGTGGCCAGTGGCGAGTTGAGGCCACCAATTTGGCCCTTTTGGGGAGAGCAAAAAGGGGACCTGGAGGGGCGCCTTCCGCTTTCGGTTGGGCGGCAATTGGGGTTTAGCTCGAGCTTGGCTGCTCGCTTGGCGGCGAGCTCGACGGGCGAACATTCGAGAGCCACTTGCTGCGGGCCCATATTTACATGCGGGCAGCCTGAGACTATCTGCGGGCCCAGCCTGTCCACAGGCGAGGAGAGACTGTCCTCCGCTCGAGACTAGTGCTCGTTTGCTTCAGTTCGGTGCAGTTCAGTGCAGTTCAGTGCAGGCCAGTGCAGGAGAAGAGCACAAGGAGAGTGCGGGGGACAGTCTTCGGGCGTCCCGAGCGCAAAATCAACAACGAGCCGCCGGGCGAAGATTGGGGCGCCATAACTAACTCAAACATTGGCTCAAGTTGACAGGCAAAACATTGTCCCGGCTGACAGTCTGCGGCGCAACTGGGCCGCGCGCACTTGGCCCAACTGGCCGGCCCTAGTCTGCGGCGTGCAGACTGCCCACTCGCTGGCCGACATTCCGCCAGACGCCCCTATTGGATGTCGGCCAGAGAGACAGAGAGCGAGCTCGCCGGCCGCACACAGTCTGCCGCGCAACTGTGCAACTCTAACACACACAGACAACTGGCGCTGGATGGCAACTATTGCACGCAACCACTTCCGGCGGGCCCATCAAATTCAACGCCGGGGCCCAGTTTGAATACCTTTTGGCCGGCCGGACAAAGCGGGCGCCGAGCTTAGGTGGAGCGAGGGGGCCGAAATGTGGGCGCATTGTGCCATTTGGGTGCACCTTAGCTGCGGGCGAGTGTCCAGCTGGGCGATCTGGGTCAGTGTGGCCAGTCTCAGTCGCTTGTTCTTTCGTGCGGCGTTTCGTGTGCGAGCTTGGCGGCCAGAAAGGCGACGAGCGGCGAGCACGATTTGCGTGATTAAACTCCCACTGGCGCCCACTTGGCGGCCGGCTTGGTGGAAATCTGAGCGGCCCAGTTGGCCAGACACACGCGCGCGAGACTGCCTTGGGGACGACGAGCGACAAGGTGCGCGAGCGAGCGAGAGAGAGTTGCAAACTGCGACGAGAGGCCGGCCAGCGCGCCCAAATGCCAGCCGGCCGGCTTCATGATTTTCCCATCACTCCCAGCGCCTAATCGAGCCCGAGCAGCTGAGGACTGTGAGCGGCCTCTGAGCAGACTGTGAGCGGCCTCTGAGCGGACTCTAAGCGAGAGTTCGAGGAGGCGAGAAAGGCGAGAAAAAGTTCGAGGTGGCGCCGGAAGTGGAGTGGGCCCGACGAGTTTGGGCGCAGTGTGTTTTTGATTCGAGCTTGGGAGAACTTTCAGGAGTGGGACTGAGCTTGGGCGGAGCTAAGCTAAGCTAAGGCGGCCGAGTGTTTGCGAGGAAACAAAAGCCAAGAGAAAAGGGGCGAATGAAAGAGGCGAAGATGAGCGAGAAAGGAGCAGCCAGCGAGAAGGGCGGAAAGGGCGCCGTTTCCGGGCCAGGAGTGAGCCATTTTATCGCAATTGCTCACTTAAATCGGGGGCCGCATCTCCGCCAACAGGCGAGCGAGACACGCGCACACTTGCAGCCAAACACTAGGGCACACTAGCACTCACTAGAATACACACTAGCACACACGAAGGAGGCCAAGAACCGAGGCTAAACTCTGGCGCGCAGACGGCCCTAATGGTGGGGCCGGAAGTGGGCCCGAGGAGGCGCCCTGCTGGCTTCCCGTCGGGCTCACCTGCTGGCCTTTGCTTGGCGGGCGGCAATCCTTCATTTCGCTTTATCGGCCAGAAGAGCGAAATGCGGCCAAAGGAGAAAAGAGCTGAGGACGGGCGACAAAAGGGCGCTCTTGAATAAGCGAGCAGCCACTTATCAAGTGGCATCTGGCGCGCTCAGCCAGCTCGCAGCCGGCCCGCAACACACACTCTCTCTCTCTGGTGCCCCTTTTTGCACACTTTCCAACTCTTAAACTCTTAAACTTCTTTGGCCGCCCCCCAGCCAGCTCCAGGCCAAAAGTGAGCTTCTGGCCCCAAGTTCTGGCCCCAAGCAGCGCCAAGACGCCGGAAGCTAAGGGGCGGCCGAAAAACAACAACAACAGAGGCTCCTCTCGAGCGCAAAGTGGGCGCCCCCAAAGGCCGCTGGCTGGCTGGCTGGCTGCAAAATGGATAACACGCCCCCGGTGCTTAGGAACGTTGCTCGGGGCGAGCGGCGTCTTGCAGTGTCTAGCTGCGTCTAACTGCATCTAGCTGCGTCTAGCTGCATCTAACTGGCTCGCGGCTAGACTCGCGCCCGGCCAATTGGAGCCCGCGGCGAGACGGCCGGCCGGCGAGCTCTTGCCGGTCTGAGTGGGCCCAGCAGTCTTGGCGTTTGGCTCGGGGCGAGTTCCCTTTGGGCGCGTCCTTAGGCGCCGCTCGAAGCACCCAAGTCTTCGGCCGAGAGGCCCAATTCGAGAGCGGGATTTCCACTTTTGACAAAAGCCTCTCCTGAGGCTCATTCAAATTAGATTTGCCGGCCCAACTGGAGCTGCTTGTGCAAACACGGCCCAGCGCAACACGCCAAACAGGCGCCCTCCTCAAGCTTGGGACTGGCGCTGAGCTGGCCCACAGCTGAGCCTTGACGCTGAGATGCGGGCACACACAAGGGCTCGCAATGAAGCCCCAAAGGCGCCCCAAAGCAGCCCCAGTGAAGCCGCAGTCTAGCCGAAGGGGCGCCTTAGCGCAGCCGAACTTGAGAGCCAATTGGCGAGCTGGCCAAGTGGGCGCAGACTTGCACTTGCAGTTCGAGTTGATGTTGTTGTTGTTGCTCTGCATTGTGTGTGTGTTGTTGTGGTTCCAGACTGACGAGATTGAATTTGTCCTGCTTGCTGGGCAAACTCTCAAAGTTTGCGACCCAAACTTCCAAACTGGCAAACTCTCAAGCTTTCGAACTGGCAAACTCTGGAACTTTCGAACTTTGGGAAAGCGGAAACTTGCGGCGCCCCAAACTTGCACACTGGCCACTCGGGACGAGCCAAGGTGCTTTGGCCACACGCACACACACACACAACTACAGCTAAGCTCAGACGAGGAGAAGTGCTCGCCAACTGCTGAAGCTCAAACTGCTGAGCTCCAAGCGGACAAATATTTCCCCGCCAGTTTCGCTTCAGTGTGCCAGCAACACTCTGCGGCCAGTCTCGAGCCCAATTGGAGACAGTCTGCAAGCTGTCCGCCTGGACAGTCTGTAATACAAAGCCAGAGACTAGCTCTAAGTGGACTCGTGTTGCAAAACTCGTTTAGTTTAGTTTAGTTTAGTTTAGTTTAGCTCAAGGCGAAGCAGAAAGGCGCCAAACTGGCGGCCAGACTCACCTTTCTTCTGCTGGCTTGAGTGCGCCGCTCGGCCAACTTCCGGCGGCTCTTCTGTGGGCCAGTTCGCGGCTGGCAAGCTCGCAACTTGGGCCCCCAAGTGGGCCTCTGGTGACGTCCAATCGGAGCCCAAAGGGAAGGGCCGCGTGTCCAGCGGCGAGCAACTAGTTGTGGTCGCCGAGCTGCACTCTGACGCGCCGCAGCTAAGCAGCGCCGCCAGCGCCCACGCCAAGACCGCGCGCAGCTCCACTCTCTTCCTCTCGGCCGCTCTATAGGCAAACATGCTCCAGCCAGTCCGCAAGACTGTCCTCCTTCTTCTTCTTTTGCGCTCGCCGCTCATTTGACTGCTGCGCTCAAACTTTGGCTGAAATGCGAGCCTCTTCTCGCGACACCTAGTCTTGCGGCTTTCTTCCTTGTGGCCACCAGTCTCGCTTGCTGGCCCCCATTCTTGACCACTGCTGCTTGCCATCTTCCTGGAACTTACTGCTCGCCGTCTCGGCTTGACTTCTTGCTCTGGCTGGGCGCTCAGTCTGGAGGTGGCCACTTTTGGCCCAGCGCTAATCTCTCGCATGCTCATCTGGACGAGCTCAACTTTGCGCCTCCTTGACGCTTTGCCATCGACTTGAACTGGCTGCTTGGCTGGCGAGAGTGAAAAGTCGGTTCACTAGAAAGCACAAACAATAACAAGAAGAAGAACAACAACAACAGATATCGATCCCCAAAGACAATCTCTCCTGCTGGGCCACACAACAATGCTCCTCAAGCGCCTCAGCCTCTTTCTTGGGCCTCTTTTTTCCACTCTCGCGCGCGCCAACCAAACTCCAATGACAAGACACTCGCACTCGCCGCTCAATCTGCACCCACTCGTCTTTTGCCAAGACCCTTTTCGCTCCTTTCGGGCCCGTCAAATGCGCTTGACAATCATTTGGCCCCGCCGAGCGCATGCTCAATCCAACACACAGCCGCACCTAAGCAGTGGGCCCACTGCGCGCGGCCCACCAGCGCCATCTGGTGGCCGACCGCGCAAACTTTTCCCAGCGGGCCCCAAGGATGCGCCCTAAGGATGCGCCCCGTCCAAATGGGGCACAAATTGCTTCCTGATTGCGCAAAAAAGTGCATCGGAATTTAAAATTCAATCGGCTCTCTTGGAATTCGCCGCACGAACACCACAATTCCGCAAGCCCAAGTGGCCCAAGCGGCCACCAAGCGGCCCACTCGAGGCATTGGAGGAAATGGAGGCCCACATGCAACTGGGTGAACTGCTCTGGTCGCGCCAGAATTGGCCAGCTCGTTCATACGAGCTTTCCAATTGCGAGACGAGGGTGCAAACTGGGCCCAAGTGTCTCTGTTGCTGGCGAACTGCATTCTGACAAAGCGACATGAGGGAGGAAAAAAGATAATCATGCACACTCGGCTGCCTCCTCCTCACCTGAGCTCCTCTCTGTTGGCGGCATCTTTTCGAGCTCGTCCAAATTGCTGCGGGCATACCTATGCAACGATGGGCCGCGTTCCAATTCCAAGCAATCGGCCCAATGGCTCGGCTTTCGGGCGGCGCAAATAAATATCCAAGTATTTATTTATTTCCACGCACGATGGTCTATAGATAGACACAAGGTTCCCGCAGTGGCAAGGCTCATCCAGCCAGAATTCTCCTTATCGAGCTTGCCATCGAGGAGGCAGAAAGCCGCCCCTGCATTTGGGTGCACGAACGACAGGTGGCAGCAGGAGCTCGGCGAGCTTCTGCCCAGCTAGGGCGCCCCAATTCGGGCCCTCCAGACAAGTCTGGGCGGCCACAAACGTATCATCACGGCCGGCTGGTCCGCTGGGAACGCATGCGCCCACTCGGGGGCCAGTCTGTGGGCTGAGTAGTGAAGATCGGCCTCCCCCCCCCCCCGCAAGCCGACGAGTGGGGCGCCCGATCTTGGCGCGATCACAATCCGGGCCCAGTTTGTGCCTTGGGCCCAAGGCAGTAGGCCAGTGTTTTTGTGCCGTCCTTGTGCGGGCTGTGCGCGGCGCAAGGCCGGCCTAAAATGTGCCATTTTTCTGGCCTATTCTGCGCTGTGCCGCCGAACTGTGCTTGTGCCTCGAAAGGGCGCGCGCGAGCAGTGCGCGAAGGACGCGCCAGAGCTCGATGAAGCGCGCCGCAGGACGCGCACAGAGATGCACGAAAACGACCTAAAGGGGGAACGCCACCAGCTCGCCCCCCGGCCCATTTCGGGCACAAACAGAGGACACTATCATTAGCAGTGCCAAGAGTGCGGGCGCGCGCTCTCCATGGGCACAGAAGCGGCATAGTGCGGGCTGCTGCTAGTCTCTGTCTTGGGCTGGCGGCTCCGTGGCTGGCCCGCCGCCAGCTGCTCGCTCGTGCAGGCCCCCTCTCGCTGCTCGCGGTTCGCTGGGTCATGTCGGCCCGGCGGCTCGTGCTTTCCCCCTCCCGCTGCATGCAGCACTGCTGCTGACTTTCTGTTCCTCCCTTCGCAGCGGGCCAGCAGCAGTGGCGGGGGCGCGCCAGTGAGCCAGCGCAGCAGCAATGTTTACCAACTCCACATCGTTGCCTCCATTGGGCTCCTCTTTGGGCCTGTGACGCGAAACGAATGCACTGGCAGGCCAGCAGCAGGCGCACAAATAACAGACACAACGAGACGCTCTCTCTTTTGCACACACACACACAAGGGGCTTCTTCCTTGGCCCCCTCGCTCCTGTGCCGCCCGCTCTGCCTGCTCGTATCTGCCCCTCGCGCTCCTCTCGGCCTAGCCCACACAAAGTACGAGCGAGGAAAAACATTCGCTGCCCGCGAGCAACACAAGCTCCAACCTCGCACAGCAGCGAATCCTCCTGGCGGCTGCCTTCTATTCGCAATGTCTCTTCCCCATTCTCTACTCCTCTCACACTATAACTAATACCAGCACAAGCTCCTCTCTCTCTCTCTCTTTCGCTCCCTTGCCTAAGCTCGACTCGAGAGCGTGTGTCTGTCTGCCTGTCTGTCTATGCGTGTGTATATATATTACGAAATAATTAACCTTTGTAATTATTATTATCGTCGCTTATTCATCAAAATTTGGCGCTCTCATTTTATTCTCCCCCATATGTGCCCTTTGGAAATTCCTCAAAAACCCCAAATCCGCTCAGACAATTTGCACTTGGATTTCATTCACCATTCTATCATACACACCAGCCAAAGACACATCACTAGGGCTCAGGAATCACTCACACAACAACAGGCCGCTTCCTAGGCCGCTTTTACTTCGCCCTAACAGAACGCGCGCCGCATGCGAGAAAGTAAATTTCTCCCCGCCTATTAGAACTCGTCGACAAATTCTCCCCAACTGGTCTTCTCAATCTTACCAGATTGCCACTATTCATATTGTTGACCCCTAGACCAAACAATTGAAAAAACACCCGCCAATGTATTTCTCAAAATCAATAGCAATCACTATCGCAAATTAATCAACATCATGTACTACCCTTGTCCAGATGTCGGCTTAAATCTGGTTCTCTTATACCCCTAGCTACTTCTCCAATATGTTGAATCATTGATCTACACATTTGCATCAAACAGATTGTGTTATTTAACCCAAAACTGGTTGTTGCAGCTACAAATAATATATTTCAACCAAATTGATCAACATTCGGCGCGCTAATCGTTGTCACGCTTCCTCTTGTTTATATTGATTAGAATTTTCCAACACAAGTCACATCGATGAAATTCAAAAAGCGCCCTGATAATATTGTCAATTTGGAAAATCAACAACAAATGCCAAATGAATAACAATAATATAACAACATCATCAACGAGCAGTAGTAGCAGCAGCAGCAGCAATACTAGCGTGCCACTTACAACGGTACAAAAACAATTATCAGCGCAAACTACTTTTAGCTCCTTATCAGCAACAAACACTACAACAACTGGACCTACATCAAGTGCTATTACAACTGCAAACTCAGTTTCAACTACCTCGCTGAACATCAAAGCCCCAGCCAATGATCAACTGACATCACCGAAAGCCTCCAAGACGGCATTTGCAAGCGGTAGTATTAACACTAAGGGTGTTATCACCGCTGAAGACGATAGCAACAAAAACGCTACTCTGCAGTTAACAAGAAGGAAACTGACGCCATCTCCAGCTGCCAACACATCAGGGTCATTATCTTTTTCATCTTCATCCTCGTCCTCGTCTTCCCCATCTTCATCAAGATCTTCCGGGTCATCCTCATCATCTGGATCATCTTCGACTTCCTCAGCTCCGTCCTCAACTTCGACATCACCCGATGTCGATCAGGAAAGAACGGGGAACCGGCAAGTCACTGGAAATAGCACTAACGGGGAAGCTATAACCAGCAGTAGTAGGGCACCCGCTCCAGTACCTATTGCAACCGCGACAATAGCAGCGACTGATGGTCTGAAGCTGAAAATTCAAACTACAACATCTTCGAATACAGCCTCCAATTCCACATCCAATTCTGCAATCAATAGTTCATCAAATCAAGTATCAGATGTTAGCAACAAGTTCTTCAAGAGCAAGTCTGGTGGCAACAGAAATTCACTCATCGAAAAGCAGCCTAGTATCACAAGTAATAACAGCGCTAAGGCACTAGGTAGATCTTCGAGATCTTCTTCGAGAGATCAGGAAGCAGTTTCAAGCAATATTTCCACCACTGCGCCTGTTCTCGGTAAAAATTCTACAACCAAATATTCAGACAGCTGCAATACGCATACTGCCAAGAGTAGCAGTGACATGAGTAGTGTCAGAAACAATATGAGCTGTCAACAAAATGCAAATCCAACTCTCTTAAGTTCTGACCTCAAAAAAAATATATCAAATAACGAGCCAGCCTCAACAACGAATCAAACTTCAATTCAACTCCCAAATCATCCACAACCAGCTCAATCCACGAACTCTCTCCCACCGGCAACAAAGCAATCCTCAACCTCAAGCGCGTCACAAGGTTCTCCGACAAGTTCTCAAAATCAAGCGTCAGTGGCTACTTCAAATAATCTTCCATCATCCAAACCTAAGATTGAAACCGGCAAGGGGTCTGTCACTTCTACACCTGCCTCAACTCCTAAGCCCAAGTCGACAAGGACGAGAAAAACACCAGCCGCAAATAATAAAGGTGCAATTACAACTAACAGTAAAGCAGAGGCTCCCCCTGAGACTCCAACTAGAAAGCCCGAGCCTCAAAAGAGAGCGACAAAGGCTAGTAAGCCAAAACAGACGGCTGAACTCAATGCGGGTGCGTCTGCTGCCGGCGCCTCAAACGTAGCTCCCGGTTCCGTGCCAACCCAACCTGGACTCTACACCTCACCACTTGCCATCAACGATGATAACAAACCTACTAACGCACCAGCATCAAAGAAGCGTAAACCAAGATCTGCCAGCAATGACTCGAACAACCAAGCCCCAACTCAACTTATGCTCTCACCAGACGTCGCGAGCCCACCGAAGAGATCGAGAAAGAAGAAAGCAGATCCTCCTAAGACCAATGATCAAAATAATAACAACACATCGGGTTCCCATCAGGTCTCATCATTGGGTGGTACCAAGTCACAGTTGTTGTCTGTTGCCAACGGAAGTACCCTACCTATGCCGCATAATCAGCCCACCAGCGCGTCTCTATCCGCACCCACCCCTTCGTCGAATTTGCCGCAAACACCCACAAACCGACAACTATCTAACCTAGGCCCGTTGGACATACAACATCAGAACCCTCAAGATCCAAGCAGATACTTTTCTCTCACAATATCTCCATATTCAAATCATGATTATACAAATGCTGCCTCATTGACAAGACCTAGTCTATCGCGCCTTTTGTTTACGTCTTCTTCGTCATCAGCTGGGCCAGATTTACTGTTACCACCTCCTTCGATAACCACGACAACTTCCACTGGGCTGTATGGAAATCATCAACACCAGCAAGCATCTCAATTACCAGACATGCAGCACTCTGATGAGATTGCGAAAGCTTTCGAAGAGTTGAGAGACAACACATGGAGCCATCTGTCAAAGTGCATATTGGAACAGGCGCAGCAGTTCGATATACCTTCACTCATCGGAACATTATATACTCTTCGCTCAGAGAATGAAAAGCTGGTAAATAAGGTCCGTGATTTGACCCTGAAACGTGAGCAGTTACTCGCCATCAACGCTAGGTTAGACTTACCGGGGCCCATGTTAACCCAGCACTTGAGTCATACAAGTCCAAACTTCTCTTCAGTTGTGG
>Ga0058701_10000235_pt1 | contig 45026 bp, 22 predicted proteins | sample AgamicOrMae_FD_97039 | JGI IMG/M metagenome (GOLD analysis project Ga0058701, IMG submission 97039) | Agave microbial communities from Guanajuato, Mexico - Or.Ma.e | ecosystem: Host-associated > Plants > Phyllosphere > Phylloplane/Leaf | place: Guanajuato, Mexico | collected 2012-06-04
CCCCATGCTCTCTCAAGACCCCCCAGAAGAACTCCTGCCAGCAATCAACGCGCTGCGACCAATATTTGAGCTGACGCAAATTTTGACTTCGCAAAAAAACGAAGAAGAACCGATCCTGACCCTTGCCTCTCTGACTTACATGGAGTCTATGACACCAGTTCTGATAAAACTGAAAAATGTAGACTAATCATCCTTGAAGAGAGACTAGTTTGTCCGAGCAGGTCAGTTTCTGTGTGCAATCTGGGCTTCGGATAGACATTTCTGGGCTTTCTCCAGAATTCTGGGCTTTTTCGGAAAAGTGGACAATTCTGTGATTCTGGTTGTTTCTTTGAAACACAGAAAAATCTCCTCCCTACTCAAAAGGCCAAATGGGCACGATGACACGAGAAGCGTGCCGCTGCTGCTCGCTCTCAACGCTCACCGTTGGCCGCTCGAAGGAGCTCCGTTAATTGTTGTCCAATGGAGACAATAAATTTCAACTTCTCTCCACCGAAACTCATTCGGAATCATCATTTCGGCCCACAATTGTCCCGCAAACCGCACACAAACTGCAAAGCCCAACTTGCAGCTTAAGCACTTCCTAATCAATGAATGTAAACTCATTGCAGCCCATTTCTGCCTGGCTGAAATGATTCGCTGCGCCACCACCTGAAGGGATTTGCGCTGCTGAAACTCTCAAAGAGAGTGTCTCAAGAGACTCTCATCGGGAGTTTCACTTTGGGATTCGCTCAGTGTTGCCCAGACTTTCTCTCCTCCGGCGGTTCTGAAACTCTTCAAACACATGCACACCTTTCATACTAAACAACTCACTCAGTTGTGCTTGGTAGATTTTTTCCATATTACATCGCATATTTTGGAGTGTTCAAAATTGAAATAATTTGCGATGCAAAACTCCCATTCTGCATCGGTCAATTTCACTTCGGCGCCAAATTTGCGCCACTTTGCGAGCTCAAAGTGATACAATTTTGCAGATAATTTGCAAACTTACACAGATTTCCCAATCTCAATCTTGTTCACCCGACCTCTTGGACAGACGTGAAACACATTCACAATCGTGTTTTTCTTCTCTCTATCCACTTTCTCCCTCGGCAGCAAAGTGCGCCAAATTAATCATCTAATGAAATGTCTCCTTGCACACTTCAAAAGATGCTGATTGAGCACTCGCTTTTGTCTCTGCGGCCATATTTTGTCTCTAAAACGCCAACTAAGCACAAAGCATCACCAGGGGACAATGAGCTGCAACCTTGTCACGCGATAGACAATCTCAGGCAGACAATGTTTCAGAGATTTATAGAGACAGACATATTCATATGTCCAAAGGGACCTTGAAAGTTTGCTTGCTTGCCGGCCGGATGGATCTTTTTGGACAGATGTTGTGGTTATTATCATTGTTGCTCTCTCTCTCTCGTTCACTCTTGCCACTGGTTTTCTTGCCCTTGCCCAAGATCATTAAAACATCTCACATGCTTAAGCTGGTCCGCGATAGAATCAAGCCGACGTAGTATCACAAAGGATGAGATGGCTAAACCAATGATTGCCATCACCAGCAACGTGGATAAAATGACCATCACTTCGGGGGTGCAAATTCGGTCAAATAATTTCGGCATTTTCGTTCCAAAAATCATTCGTGGCTCTTCAGATTTGGCGAGCGACCTTCCATCATTGCACTCGTCAAGTTTGCCACACTTAGCATTTGGGCAGCTAAGCTGGCCCGCAACAGTCTCTGGCGGCTGCTTCCCTCGACGCTGCCTGATGTTAATACCTTTGGCCACGCCCACTCCTTTTCGACCCGATTCGCTCACCTGCGAGTCAGTTTCGTGAGTTGTCACCATAATAATCATCGAATCGTTGTCCAGATTTGCCCCCATTCTCCTCCTGGAAGCCTCATTATCATCATCATCATCATCATTGTTATTATCATAATCCTCCTCCTCACGCTCATCGTTCTCATCGTCGTCGTCGTCGTCATCTTTATCAGCCATCAGAAGACTATTGTCGCTGCTAAAATCATCCACCAAGCCGGCACTACTGATTCCCGATAGGTCGCCCAAATCATCATCGTCATAGATTCCTGAACGATTGCCATCATTATTCCTATTATCACACTTGTTAAAATCATTGCTAATGTAATACTTGTACATCCTTCTGAGTTTCCTCTCCTTCATCTTCGATTTAGCCCTCACCAGAGAGCCTCTCTTGTTGTTGTTATCGCTCGGTGTATTTCCTCCACCATCCGAACCCTTGAGATTATTGCCTTTATCCGATCTAGCATTTTTTGGTGTTATTCCAAGTGATGTGGACAAATTGATTGAATTCTCTAAATTGCTAGCTGATCTTCTAGAACTATTTGTTCTCGATCTCATACTCCGTTCGATAGATTGCTCGTCAACCGATCGTTGTTCATCATTTTGACAAAGGGTGGAATTTTCGCCCATGATTGCCCTACTACTTTGGCGTTTCGTTTTACTCTTCTTCTTCTTCTTCCTCTCTATATATTCCCTGATAGACTCCACTAGATCGTTTAAAAAATCTGCCACGCCCCCTATGGAAGCCTTCTCGATGGTGGACTTGATCATTGCCAGTTTCCAACTATGTTTCTCCTTCATAAAGTTGACCACGCAGTGTACCAACATACGACTTTCGTTGGGAAGTCTGTGTTTTGTCAAACAATAGGTCAAATCTATGGTAAAAGTATCCGAATAGGGTGCACCTGAATTGAAAGAAATAGATTTTAGCACGTAGGCACCTGGTTTGACGGAGCAAATCTTTTGCTTTTCTGTAACTCTAACTTGGCTGGCTAGTACATGATTGACTCTCATGGAATAATCCAGCTGACGCATTTGTCTAGATTTTACCACAGGAATCTGGATGTCGCTTGTTGATGCACTAGTAGTTCCATTAGCATGCGATTCAATGGACCCACGCCGACCCTCACTGGACAAAGTCGATGAGTTTGATTGATTGGTCGATACTCTACCTGTGCTCGTCGTCTCGCTATGTTCTCCTCTTGTTAATGTTCCTGCTGGACTGAAAAGTTTCCACTTTGTTACTATTGCATCCCAAATTCCTCGCTTGACCATATGACTTCGCATAAACTTGGAATTGGTAAAAATCAAAGAAAACAATGTGTCAACATCTAAATCAAATATCTCATCTGCAATCAAGTGACCATCGTGGCTCGTGCAGCCACAATCAACTATTGCATCTTCTTCTACTTGTTGAACGTTGGGCTCATTGGACTTGTTACTCGACGGCCGATCATTGGTTGACTTAAATTTTGACGGAGTTGCGCTTGAGCGATTGTCTGCGATAGAATGATACGTTTTTGCACCCTTGACATCGATGGGACTTGTTTCATAATTGTTTCCTACAGTATCGTTGCCCTGTGTGAAAGATAATGATCTTGGAGACTGTTCTAGTTTTTTGCATGATGTAATCTCACCATCCCCTTTCGATAGTCCATCGCTAACTCGATCCAATCCTACGCGACGAGAACTCTCTTCGCAAACATTGTTTGTTTCACTACAATTGTCTTCGATGCTCTCACTTAAATCAGGGTGGACGGACGCATTTATATTACGAACTTCTGGAGTATCCACCACTACTGTGCTATTGGCTCCAGGCGAGTATAAATCCTCATTTTGACTAGAAATTATATACGGGCTCCTATCGAATGGATCCTCCTCTCTCGGCTGATTCTTGGAAATGGCATCCAACTTACTGACTAATTCGCTAACTAAGCTATCGTGCCCAAGTCGTCTCAATGGTCTGACGTGCTCACTAGTACTGGTTTGACGGAAATCTTTACCAATCCTTTCTAACTGACATGCAAGAAGCTCTTCACTCAAATCCAGCGGACTTGTTGGCCTTTGCGGGGACGTATCATGAAGACTTGGGAGAATGGATTCACCATTTGGACTATTGTTTGTGAGATTTTTTGAATTGTTGTTCCTATCAGAAGCCTGATTGGCTCCATCAGAGTGCTCAGATGAAACGGTTGAAGATGTTCTTGCGTCTGGACTGTTGATTTTAAGCTCCTCGTTATCACTCACGCCTAAATCTTTACCATAACCGTAGTGCACTAGTGTTCTGATCTCCTGATCAGACATGCGCTCTTTCAAAATACTGTTCTTCCATAATCTCGATATCATTACATATGTCTTGTCTCGAGCTAGAAATGATGCGAAGACATGCTTCTCCCCAGTGTTTGTGAGAATATGTATGGCATTGGGAATTATCTTGGCAGTATTGGCCTTATTAATTTCCGAGACATCCCTAAGCTTCAAGACTAGTTTGGTTACCCAACTAAAGATATTTGAATAAAATGCAATATAATTGATCGAGATGTAAATACGACCCTGGAGGAGTATTTCACGATGTAATGCACACGAATAGTCGGCTACTAAACGCTCGTTTTTCGGTATCTCATCACAGAATAGCTTGTAAAATTCGTTTGATCTTGACTTGTAGCTCGGGGATAGTATGTGACGCCAGGATGAGCGCCGCTTATTACCTGTTGCGAAGCCTGGTCCGTTTTCCGCACGCTTGACAACATCATCACCATCCTGACCTTTTAAGACTACCTTCCTCATCTCGGATCTATTTGGCGAGGAGTTCTGGCTTTTGGAAGTAGGTTGAATGCGTTTGCGATTCTTCTTGTGGAAATCCTTGATATCATGTTTCTTGAATGCTTGGTTGTTGGCGGTGCCTTTCGGTCTCGAGGATGTACTGGATCGTAGGTTTGTTAAGACCTCGCCATAGTGCGAGTCACTATCTTCATCATGCAAGATTGAGGTCTCTGGGGCAGAGAGCGAAAGAACTCTGTCAGGATCTAAACCCTCTGATAACTTTGGTGAGGAGGCCACAGAAGACTGGGGACTTTCGTAATTCTGTTTAGCCATTCTCTCCTGTGATAGTAGCCTCAGATGATGAATTCCAATAAGAGGATCATTAACCATGTTTTCGATGAAACTAGACGTGCTCGTATGGAGTAAATATTTGTCCGATCACATTCGTCTTTCACCTCAATGATGATAGCTGAAGAAGATAAATAAAAATAATCTACCACTATCGTAGATAGCTCGATAGTTCTAGATCATCACATGGGGTCTAGTATCTGGGCTTAGTTTGATTGATTTCGCCTCCATTCAACATATACTGCTTTTTAGCCTGGGTTTGATTGATTTCCGAATAGTACTCCTATCGATAGCTTATTTGCATGCATTATTCGCTCTGGCTTGTTGCTGTTTTGGCGATCGAATCATATTTATAATTCTACTTGATCAATTGCTCTAACGTTCGGCCATGGATGGCGGCAACCAGGCTCTGCGAGTGTCTTGGATTATCTAGCCAATCTAGCCATTAGTCAGCTTATCTTATCTGACTTGATCATCTGAAGAGAGCAACATTGTGTAATGTGCCGGTACTTACATAAAAATTTTCGTATATTCCTGGAATGATGGTATCACAGTTAATAGATAAGAGGGGAAAAATTCAATTGTTTACCAATGGAACCTGTGACAGAGATTGGGGCAAATGGGTGATGCCGGTGGTGTCAGTGGTGAAAGCACAAGGCTAGTTAGATCGAACTCGCACACGTTACTCAAGATAACCAACAAAGATTCGCTGGCGAACTTACTGCTCGAAGGCGCACATTCAAAGCGCTTCAGGCTCGAATATAGAACGTGATCGCCGTTCGCTTCAATCTAAAGATTCTTAGTATATCCCTCGAAATCCATCACACCCACTCTGAATCGAGTAGGTTATGTATCACTACTAACTAGGATCATCCACATACAAGTCAAACCAATCTGGATAGCCCTTAGGGTATAGGACCCCAGCCCCATGTGGCCGGGCAATGATCACATTGAACTCAATCATCCTACATTAGACATAAATCGATTGATCAAAGAAGATGGCATACTAAATTTCACAACTCCCTGCTTGTTCCGAGACGAAAAACTCTTCATCAGCAAAATCAATCTCCACAATTCAATGTCAAGCCTGTCGCACAGTTCCAGTCAATCACACTTGTTTAACTGTGTAAGCGCCGTTTGCTCGGCAACAAAAAAATCACCCACAGATCATATATCTGCACAATGTGCAGTCTAGTCTGCCATCGACTGTCTAGTGCTTGCGAGTCTGGTGAGAGATCTAAGTGGAGGATCTCTCCAACTCTGATCCTGCCTAACATCCTTCATCGATAGAAGATCATCACAGCTCTGAAGGGAGCAACCTTAGCAATGAAATCGGCGGTTCGGCGGAATGTTATTTGCCAGGTCAAGGTGAATGCTTGTCTGGCGAATTGTCGTGAGACTCTTTATATGATCCCTAGAGCTATGCTATGCGACCATGACTCTTCTCTCTTAGCTCAGGGTCGGTGGGTCCCGAGAGGCGAGATCCGGATTTAGGTCGGTGGAAAAATGCTTGCTTGTGTGGGGGCGTCTTGGTGTAGTGTTACTTAGGGCTCCTCGCCAAGTCTGTCCCCTTTTAGCTCACAACTACGGTGAGTTCTTGGCTTGAACATTGGAGGCGTCGCACAATCATTTTAATAAATGAGTCTGGCGCCAAGCGCTCCCACAGGAGCACTGAGTCAAGGCCGAACTGACCAGCAAAAATAGGAGCCGCCCGCGACTCTTTGGGCCCCTCACAATGAAAGCAGAGGACAAACGACCGAGATTCCTGCGATTTGCGGCGGCAACTAGACAACGCTTAGAAGATCGACAACCAGCAGTAAACGGGGGATGAGATCGCACATCGTAGACCATTGTGTGCCTGAGTCCGAGAATGTTGGATGGTCACAGTGGTGCCCCAGTGAATGCAATTGCTCGGCTGCGAGGGAATGTTATTGACTGGCCAACATTAGAATTGGAGCTCATAGGAGCCGAATCAGTAGGATGCATCGTCCCGTGCACAACTTCGAGTCTTCCGAGAGGGCAACAGACCGGCGAGGGTAGAAGGAAAAATAGACGAACCAAAAGGGGAGAGTCTGAGATTCATCAGAGATATCAGATGTTTCGAGTAACGAGCCCAAGTTACTCGTGCACACCTCTACAATTGGTGCACCCCACCAATTGAAGGTTAGCTTCCTTCTCTTGCATCGCCAGGCTGCAGTCCAGTTGCCTGTGTCAGAGGCTGGACGTAGCACGATTGCTTTCCACGTCTCGCCAATTGCCGAGCTCAAGGCAGCGAGGAATGCGCCATCAATGCTGTTGTTCTACGGCGGCAAGAGAATCTCATAGCTTGTGAGAGATTAGGAAGGGAGCTGTTAAGGTAAAGGTCCAAGATGGAGGTGATTAGATTCCGTCTCAAATCGGACCCAAATCCTGTACCACCTCAAGCTTGGACAACCTGGTACCAGTGTTCTGAGTTACCACGGGATCTGAGTGGGCCAAAAGTAGGCTCTCTTGTTACCCAATCTCGAGCAATGAGGCACTGAGGCACTGAGTTACAAAGTTAAATATTGTCTCTGTGCGGGCATTGGTAGTTTAAGGATTGTGACAAGAGCACGGCCTTGGTTCAGTTGCTTACGACAACGACAAGGCTGCCATGAAAGGTACAAGTCTCAGTTGGGGCCGTCGAATTCGCGATAAACCTGGTCAACTGGCAAAGAGCACGTCACTCAACGTGTTCCTCTGGACGGCAAGTTGGTCCCCCATTGGTCATGCTGGTATGACAAGTAGTAGACGCAAAAATGGGCGTGGCAAATTGCGAGCACTTCCATGGGGCCATGAGGTCTTGTTGTAGAGAGTGTTTGTCATCTCATGCGGGCAATCGGCTAACTGCTGGCGGTGGAAACACAATTCCCCCCACCCATGGACGAGCCGCGCAACTCAATTTCGCCCAAGCACAGCCCAAGCAAGCCCAGCAGAGGAATCAGTCCCCATTGGGCTTCATGGATTGGCAAGCTGTGTCCACCAAGTTTGGGGGCCCTTGGGTGCGGTGTAGAGGGCAAAGCGCTGTTTGTGTGTGTGTGTGTTGGGCGGCCAAAAGAGTTGCCGGACGCGCACTTAAAATGCTCCAGACGATATATATTGGTAGTGGTCCAGTTGACATTGGATTGAGGCGGCCTGGCGACGCAATTGCTCGGGGTCACGTCCAGAAGCACGTGTTCATGGGGACCTTCAAGGGGCAGTGATCGGCAAAGTACGCGCCAGACAGGAGGGACAATGTGTGGATGTGTATGTTTTGCACTCTCTCAGATGTCCAAAAGCATTTGCCTGAAGTGACGAGGGACGCGCATAGCTTAGACTTCCCATGCGCCCTAAGGTGAGCCCTAGTCACTGGAGCTCGCTGGTTCTACTATGTTGTAAAAGGTCGACCGTTATCGCCACCACCGAGACGTCTTTTTAAGCTCTGACAGCTCGAGTGGGTCTTCGAAGGAATCCATTAGGCTTTTGAGGGAAGGATCGCGTCGACAGGCAACTCAAGAGCGAGGACATATTATCCATTTGGGCTCGATCGAGACGGAACTGAACTATTCACCATTCTCGACAGCACCAGAGCAAAACAAACAAGGATCAAGAAGCGGACGCAACTTGGTTATATTAGTCAGGGCGGAAGTTGTGCGGCTCCAATGGCGGCGGGCGAGCACTCGCACTTGGTGGGGCAGCTTCATTTTTCCTTCCTGCTTTTGGCCCTCTTTTTGCAAAGCCCCCCCCTTCCTGGTCCAGCTTTTTAACGAGCCCCCCCCCCCCCCCCCTCAAGGATTGTTTTATTTCCAATGCAAGGGGCGAGTTTTTTCCTCCTTGTAGCCTGCAATGAGCCAGCCGTCTAGTATCATCTGAAAAGCACAGATCAATCCGCAAGATCATGGTCACCAGAATGGATGGTGGAAGTGTCGGGCAAGATTTCACACACAAGCGAAGAATGCGAGCGAAGGGCGCATGCGCCTCACTAGCTAGTCACTGGACCCAAACGGGCAAGACAGTTGCCCGCACGAGTTTCCTATTACCTTGGTATTCAGGCGCCATTATCTCAAAACCATAGAGCACCCACAGAGACTGGCTGCCTGCAGAGAGTGTCTGGAGGCAAGCAGGAAGAGTTCCTAGAGTTGTGCTTCCATCCAGTGATTTGTCGTTGCCGCTCATCGAGGCTGTTGAGGTGGCCCATCTTGCAGCGGTTTTTCTGGCGTTGGCAAACCAAAAAATCTCGAACAGTCTCAACTGTCGTTCGAGGATTAGCCGTTTCGTTTCTGGAGCTATGCGAGACTCGAAAAGCGGATAGAACACTGCAAGTACAACCGAACTGAATTGAACGAAACCCAATTGAACTCAACTGACAAGCTAGTTGTGACGAGCTAAAGACAGTGCGACGCGTGCGGGAGAATTAATTGCACGCCCTAGTGTGTGATGCTTGCGCGTGAGCTATTCTCAGTTGGCGAGAAAACCGAACAGTGAGATTGATCTAGTTGCGCGCCAGTGTCTGCCTCTGTGACCAAATTAGTCTCTCCGGTGATATAATATTTCATCACACAAATAATCTGACACAAATAATCTCGTAGTGGAAGTGTCCCCGTTCGTCAGCGAGTGATGACGCCGACCCTGAGCAGAGGCGCCCCCAGAGCACGAGGAGCAAGCCTTTGACGATCTGGGCTGGTTTTGTGGATTGGCCAGTACACAGTCGGGGGGAGACTGTGGATGGCAGCGAGCCAGTTTGGTGCATAATTTGGAAAGAAGTTGCCGCTAAAATTTGCACCCAAAAGCAGAGGAGAGACTGTGTTTCGATTTTGAGGCTGCTTTGCCGCGCGTGAAGACCCACATTGCATCATCTGCAAGCGTGGAATCTTGTTCAAACCAGAGACCAGCTGCGACAAGAGACCAGAATCCGTCCGTTAGACTGCATGGTGGGTGTGGCGCTGTTGTTGTTTGTCTTGTTGTTGTCATCTTGAGCGGGCGGAGACTGGGACTTAGACGGCGAGAAAAGCGCCCACTAGACGAGAGGTGTCGCTGACTCGGAAGGAGCAGGAGAAGAGGTAACGGAAAAAGGTGATCTGAAGAGAATGGGAGTGAAAACGTTTTGTTTGTTCCACTAACAGTCTCTGGGGGCGCAAGCAAGTAACCACGACGTCAGCGAGCGAGTCAAGTTCAAAGCGATCAAGAACAAAGTTATCCCAAAACACGACAGAGTCAAACAAACGTCGTTTTCAAGTGCAAACTGGCAAACGAACCCAACGAGCCACTGGGACAGGAAAAAGTGGCGACAGTTAGGAGAAAGGAAGCCCAAATAACTTGTTTCATGGGCCAGTGTGTGCAAGTGTGACTGTGTGTGTTGCATCAATTTGTCGGCTCGCTGTATGAATGAGCATGTTTTTTCAAGTTTAGCTCGTTGCTGGAAACGCACCATTGGAGCCTGAGGAAGAGAGAGAGAGAGAACCGTTCACTTTTGATTGAATGATGCACTCGTGGCAAAACAACACACACAACGGTAATGAACACAAACTGAACGCCTGCCTGATGTATATTAATTCTCAAGCTTGACGAGAGGCAAAAAGTGTCGAGGAAAAGTCTCACCGAAGTGATACCATGACGAGTGATGCATTCATCACAAGCTTACGCAATGAGCAACAGAACTAGGCAATTGGAAGAGGAGGGGCGTGGCCAAATTCACGGCCCATTCTGTGTGTGAGTTGGCGTGCAAACTCGCTCTAACCGCTACACGACGGCTTTTGCACGACAGACACTGCAGTAGTCAACAAGCCGGCAAACAATACAACCAGCCGTCTGCAGACACTCTGCTCTGATCAAACGGTCCAAGACGCCAGCTGTCTGTTTGTCTGTCTGTTGTGGCAGCCAAACAGGTGCAAGCCGAAGAGAGAGAGAGACTGCCTAACGGGCCTGAGCTGTGCCGATCTGACGAGTCAAGATCAAGTGCATGAAGTGTCTTCTGCCGGCAAGTAGCAACTTTGGGAGCTTCTTCTCTGGCTTCAAACTCAGCTGAGCTTATGGAGTGCTAATTGCGTAACGGAAGTGGGAAGAAAACAAAGTTACAGCATCAAAAGTTGCACCCTGACGATTATACAACATTGGTGTCACAGCGGCCAAACGAAGAGCAGTTCTTCATGGTTTCAGTTGGTATCAACTGAGAGCGCGATTAAGTAACACTTTGATTTTTGGAAACTTTCTGCAGCTTCGAAACGGGAAGTTTATCTGATCTATCTGATCTGCGCACCTTAGCTCCCATTTGCCAGCTTCCAGTTCGCCGCTCATTTTGGAGAGAATATCGCCCTCAAACACTCTGCCTGATCGCGTGAGGACAGTTGATCAGAAGGTGTGAAATTTGTCAAGTTAAAATATATCAATATAAGTACATAATAACCACAGGAAGCGGTTCCATCTTGACGTGTTGGAATAGTCGCTCGGCGAAATAGAGTCCAGCAGAGAGGTTGCACCAATGGTTTGGGAGGAAGCGAGTTGGATTGAAGGAAAAAAGGTGAGAACATTCAAGAGCTGCTCCATAACTCGATCAGACGTGCACCATGAGTGCAAACTCAGACGGACCCAATTGATCATAATCAAGCAGCCAAGTGAGAAGTGTGTGAGCTGAGTTGAATTTTGTTAAAGTTTGTTGGAATTTCTTTTCATTTGAACCCGTTCAAGTTTGTCCAGAGGCGCAAGGTAAGCCAAGTTAAGTCAAGTTAAGCCAAGTCTTACAAGTTTTAGAAGAGCGCCTGAAACTGTACTTAGATTGAGACTGTACTTAGATTGAAACTGTACTTAATTACACTTATCCAAAGTGTCAGCAGCAGAGCGGAAACAGTCAGTCTTCAGAAGCGTCCTGGAGAAGCTTCCAGATCTTCTCGAACCAGTGCCACTCTCTGGCAACACAATCATGAACGCACTCAACTGGGTGGCCAACAATTCGAAGTCTGAACTCTTGCTCAAATACTTCAACGAAACGTATCTCTCGCTCACATTGGACCAGTGCTTCAACGCAACTGTGAGCGACAATTCCATAGGCCACCAATTGCGCAACTTTGATCAGTTGAGCTTGTGTCTAGTTGACTGGCAAAGTGTTGGATTTCGTTTCCTAACGCCCAAGGATGTCCCATCGAGACAAGGCCCACTTTCTGGCGCGGAAAATTGGCAAAAACTGGAAAATTTGCAAAATTTTCAACAATCAAGCGAGCCCATTTTGGTGGCCGATCTCGTGCACGAGTTTCTCGCCCACTTTGTATCATTCTTCAGGCCACGCCCAGCTGGAGATGACTCGCTCGGCCTCCAGGGGGCAGCATTGGGAGCTTTAGAGGGCGGGAGTGATTATGGCACCTCTCAAGCTGGATCAGAGTTCAATTTCCAGCTGGCCAAATTCACCTATTTATCCTCGAGCGCTTTGTTGTCATTTGTGGGAATTGTGGCCAATTTGTTGATCTTGGGAATCATCTTTATCAACACCAAAGTGAGATACCAGCACCATTTCTCCTGCTGGTACTGTTGCTGGTGGCGCCTGTTGGCCAGCAGCGGCGGCAGACACAGAGGAGGCAGTTGCACGAGCATTGGAGCAAGCCGTTCGGGCGGGGCCAGTTTGAGTGCATCGAATGCGGCCGGCGGAAATGGAAACTGTGTCACCAGTCACCACTATCTGTCCCTCTTCCAGCTCACCCTCACTGGCCTCCTGGTGGCCAGTTACATATTTATAGACAGTGTGAATATTTACCAAGTCGATAGAAGGGCCAAGATAATCAACGACTACGAGCAATCGTTGCCCGTTGTGCACAAGGGCACAAGCAATGTGATAAAAGGCAGACGCCTTCTGATGCGAGAACTGGACAAAAACTTGCTCTCATTCGAGCAAAGCTTCCACGGTGGTGGAGCCCCCCAAGTGCAGAGCAGCCACCTGGAGCAGTTTCTCCAACAAACGGCCCTCCACTCGCCCCTGTCCATGTTCCTGCCACCCACGCCCTTCCAGTCCCACTCGGACGCCTTTCCCACCCACCTTGCGGCCCACTCTCAGCCGGAAACCACCCTCAGCCCCCACGCCTCAAACTCCCTGAACACTAAGCTTGCCCACAAGCTCGCTCAAACTAGCCGCCTGGACCTAGACCACGAAAAGCTGCAACGCTTGTCGAGCACTCGGCTGGTGCTTCTCCTGAACATGTCCACAACTGCAAACGAGAGGCCCACTGAGTCTGGAAGAATAGTGCTCCAGGTGGAGCAGCTGGACTCGGGAAAAGGCCTGCAACAGTCCGACCTAAGCTCCCGCGTCCACTCCTTTCGGGTGCTCAAACTGAACGACCACTGTGATAGCGATGAATTGACCGCAGAGTCGCCTGCTGGCTTCCAGGCCAGTTCCAAGGAGGAGCAGCCACCAAGGCGGTCTGGCCGCACGAGCAGCCTGTCGGCCGGCATGGTGTTCAACCTGTTGGCCACCGTGCACCTCTGGATGGTGGCCGCGCTCGCCTACGACCGTTACTGCGCCATAGCGCACCCCCTGGAGTACCTGCGGGCCATCAACACGAGTCGCGCCAAGACCTTCATGCTCTTCCTCTGGTCCTTTGCCTTGCTGCTGAACGTGGTCCTGCCGCTCCTCTTGAACAACTACCACAACCAGACGAGCGCCAGCACAGAGCCCCTAAGTAGCCTGAGACTTATGGCCAAGTTGGAGCCGGAAGAGCAGGAGTTTCCTGTTTGTTTGTCGGCGCCCCAAAGCAGACTGCTGGCCGAGTGCGACCAACTGCAACTGGACCTTCCGGGCAGAGTGGGCGTCTTGATGTCTGAGCTGCTGGCCGAGAGTGAGACGAGCCACGAGAAGTGCCAGGCAGACAGACTGTTGGACTCTCTGTCGAGTTTAGGCCAACCCGGAAGAGGCGCCCAGAGCTCCTCGACGCTGATCACTGTCCACGGGGAAACGCTGCTCTCGCTAAGCAATTTCATGCTCACCATTGTTGTGCCGCTGCTCATCATAAGCATCTGCAATCTGAGCATCTATGGAATTGTGAAGATCCACGAGAGACGCCTGTCGGCCAGCTCGAGCAGCAACGGCAACGGCTCCATCCACTCGAGGCCGCTCGCCGACCAGCAGCACCGGCAGAGCGCCTGTTTCATGGACAAGAGCGACACCTCCTCCATCGGCTCCTCCATCATCGGCCGCCTGGTCAGGGCTTCCGCTCAGGTGGGCCTGATGAGCGCGGCCTTTGGCACGAAGCAGACGAGCCAGGCGGCCGATTTGATGGGGCTCGAATCGGGCGCCACTACAGACGCCTGCTACTTCTCCACCACTTCCTGTTGCGGCTCGGCCGAGCCGCATCAGCAGGCCCAGACTCAAACGGGAGCAGCGAGCAGCAACTGTTGCTCCACGGAGGGCAGCGACCTCATCTCCTTCTCGCCCAACAAGAACTACTTCTTCGAGGACAGGACGCTGCACCGAGAGCGGAGTGGCAGCTTGCGCCTGCAGCCCAGCAGGCGAGACAGCACTGTGTCCCAGTGGAACGGCGGATGCTTAGGAGGCGCCCACAGGACGTGCCAGCGGCGAATGCAGAACAACCTTTGCTCCACCAGGGCCGCCCACCAGCAGCAGGAGGGCGCCACTATACAAATCACAAGCCAGGAAAAGGGCGCCACCACCACGGGCCAGGAAGTGGCCTCGAATGGGGGCCGAGCCATCAGACAGGCGCAGCACAATCGGCTGAGACAGAAGCTGTCCGACCGGTGCCAGTGGCAGTCTGCGGCCGACTCAAGACGCAGCTCGTTCGCCTTTTCGGACTGCTGTCAGCCAGCCTCAAACTGCTGCCAGCCAACCTCCTGCAACTGTTGCCACCAGTCGAGCTTCGCGGCCGGCTGCCAGTGTCGCGCTGACTGTTTTGGAAGAGGCCAGCAGCACAACAACAATTGGACCAACAACCAGCAGCAGCAACACTTGAGCAGCAAAAGGCGCGACTCGCGGGACGGAATCATGCACCAGCTCAAGATGGCCGGCCTCTCGTTTGCCGGAATTGCCATCAGCGACATCAACCAGTTTCCCACCGACTACACTGGCAACCACTCGCATCGGGCCTCTCTGAACAGGTCGTCGTCGTGCTCTCTGTGGAACCTGGCAAGCTCGCAGCCACTTGGCTCTAATGGGCTGCCTCTGTGCAGCTGCCAATGCGAGAGGTCGAGACGCGCCTCCTGCACGCACCACTGCGGCTGCAGCTCCAGCAGCCAGCCGCCCGCAAGTCACCAGCACCTCCACCAGTCGAACCACTCGAGCTTAGTGTCGGTGAACAAGTGCACAAACAACGCAGCGCAAATGAGTTTCATGCACAACCACGAATCACCAGCCAGAGATTGTTCCTCTTTTGTTTCAGCACACGCCCCTAGAAGATCCTACGTTTCCATGAGCAACCACGCGACGCATGGCAATGCTTCGGCGGAGACTAAGTATTGCACCAAAGTGATTGATCCAGAAACAGAGCACCAGCTCGGCCTCAGCTCCATGAGCTTCGTCTCATGCGCCGTCAGCCACTCGCACCATCAGGCGTCAGGTTCCACGAGGAGCCAGCACTTTTCCATGGGCACCAAGTCGGGCATATTCAACACTGTCGTCTGGATGGCGCTCGCTCTCTTCCTGCTGACCATTCCCTGCTACTTGGTGCCCATTGTTTGGCAAATAGTAATCAGCAAAAACTCACCAGCTCTGACCAATGGGGCAACAGACATCACACTCAGACAGACCTCCCACAGGAGATTGCTCCAATTTTTCCAATATTTACTATCAGCCAGAACCAGCGGCCAGCTCGATACTGGCCAACCTACTCTTAGAGCACTCTTGGCTGCCAGCCATGCAGACCAAAGTCTAGCTGACCAAAGTCAAGCTGACCAAAGAACTTCCGCCTCGAAAGACAGCACCACTTACTGGCTGGAGCTGTGTTTCCTGTGGCTCAGCTGCGCGTGTCGAGTGTTCTTCCTGACGATGATCTCGCTGCACGCCTGGCTCTATGGGATAAGGTCGCGCTCGTTGAAGGCCACCCTGAAGACTGTGCTGCGACGTTACGTGAGCAAGAAACAGGCCTCCATCGAGATCAACCAGCGGCGCAAGTCCAACTCGTCGCTTAGGTCGCGCGACTCCTCCTTATACTGTTTTCCAAATTACAACAACGCCAACAGTCTTCACTCAGTGCAGCCCTGTTGCTGCTGCCACACTGGTCGCCACAGCAGTCAATGCAGCCGCATTCAAGGACATCTCACCCGAGCTCAAGGAGGCCAATCGCACGACTCGTCTGGGCGCGCATTCAGACGTTGCGCAAGCTTCAATCTAAGCCCAGCAAGCTCCAACTCAAACCGACTGAACGGGGCCAGAAAGGATCCACTCGGAACTGTGTTGAGCGTGCCAACTGGCGTCAGTGTGGCGGGCCAGCTAAGTGCAAGCCCCAATGATCACGAGCTAGAAACGGGCCAGCAGACTGGCGCCAGAAACAGCGACTACTGTCCCACCAAAGGGTCGCACTGCAACTCGATCAGATTTGTCATCGGCGACCATTCGGGCCAAAAGTTTCCGGGAGACAGTCAGGAGGCAGCATTGCAGCAAGACCCAGTTCAGCCAGCTGGCCAGATGGACAATCTGCCGGCCCCTCAAAAGCAGACCATCTCAGCAACGCCAAAGTCCAGTGTTGTTTGCTGCAACAATGCTGCTGGTGTAGGAAACAGCGTCTCGGCCGCAAGCAGCCGCTACTCGTCCCTGAACTCTAGTCTGAACTCGTCGCTGGCCGACAGCAGCCGCTCGCTCTTGACGGCCTCCATTCAGTCCTCCCACTCGGCCGCCTACATGTTGCTGGCCGAGCAGTCTCTGCAACTGAGACAGCCCCCAGACGAGCCGAGGCCACTTTGCGGCGTCCTCAAGCGACCTGCGAGCCACCAACTGGAGCCAGTCTCCGACCGGGCCGCTCCCACTTCAAGCCCGCCCCCTTCAGGCAACCTGCACGCAGAGAGGAGCTGCAGCATCGACCAGGTGGGCCGCACCAAGTCTCTGGACTGTTACGGCCAGGAGAGCAAGAGTGTGGCCGGAAAGGTGCAGCAGTTCAAGTTAGAGTCGTCTGCCTCTGGTGTTGAGGCGACCGGCAGAGCGGCCTCGGCGCAGAGCAGGCTGATGAAGTTGAAGAAATTTGCAACCATAAGCACGGATTCGCACACTTCGGAGGGCGACCCTCGAGAGATGATCAGCCCAAGTCCCATCGAGTGCAGCTCGGCGAGCCACTTGGGTGGCCAGGAAACGGGCGATGAGGTGGGCGAGAGTCAGCGGTTGTTGGACGACGAGGAGTTTGGCCAGCAACGAGCGACAATGGACCAGAGTTCCTTCGGGGGCAGAGGTGGCCACGTTGTTCCACGAAAGCTGTCCAGTGATATCAAGTTCCTACTCACTCCAGTGGACCAGAGCGAGGCCACAAGGTTGGACATTTCCGATGAGACGGCCTCATTCGAGCGGGCCCACTTGGGACGAGGGTCGCCAGCTGAACAGCTTCCAAGAGCTCGGCCAATTTCGATCAAGTTCGACTCGCTCGACAGTGGAGAGTCGCTGGATCAGGCCGATGAGACGACCGAAATGTTGCCAAACAAGTGCCGAAATGATCACGTCGACATTCCATTTGATCACTTGGCCCCAATGGAAAATGGCACAGAATATGCAGACAGAGCTCAAGTTATAGTGGACCATGAAAGCTTAGCGTCCAAGATGGCCGACGAAAAGGGGGAGCACGATTTCAGCGCGATTTCAGGAGCAACAAGTAGGAGAGGCAGCGGCGAGTCGACCATGAGGCAAATAAGAAACGCGGTTTCTCGCTACGTTTCGGGCATCAAGTCGAAAGCGGTTCCAAAGCAAACAACTTCCGGCCCTACAAACAGATCACATCTAAGGAGTATCAATCAGGATTACTGCCCAGCTGATGTGAGGTACGATCGCCCGATCATGGCCAATTATAGCCCGTTGGCGAGGAAATACTCAGACTCGACGGCCACCAGCTCGTCGGCCAATGGCAAGACAGTGGGCCCATTTGGACATCTCGAAGCTCGGGATGATCATCGAATGAGGAGGAGCAGTCTCGACAGCCACGTGAAGACCTTCGTGCAGGACACTCATAAGCAGCAGCAGAAGAAGATTTGCAAACGCAACCAGATGGTGTTACAGTGTCGAGAATCTAGCCAAACAGGCGGCTGCGACCTGAAGGTGGTAGAAAAGCAGCGACGAAACTCCCTGTCCATGTCTGAGGCCGCCCACTCTAAGAGACACTTATCCTCAGCCAGAGATGGTGGCATTCTGGACAAGGTGGGCTCGAGCTCGCCACTCAGCTTCGACAATGCACACCATCAAATTGATCTCCATCATCTGAAGCCGCCCAAGTGTTTGAACATATTCTTCGAACCAAACTCAAATCAACAGATCTACTCCAGCAACCAGGCTCTCAGCCCAATCAAGGAGTGCTCGGCAAACCATTCCTGTGCTTCGTCGCAGTCATCTCTCAGCAACGCCTATTCCAATGCTTCCATGATGAAACAAATCCACCATCAACCAGGGCACCAACCATCACCATGCAACGATAGGCACACAAAGCAGCTGGACAGTAATGAGCCTCGGGATCAGCAACAAGCGCTCATCAGCCCCAAAGACGAGCTAACCTCCGAGCTGAAGACCTGCCAAATCTCCGACGGCCACCTGATAGCGTGATCAATGTCGAGGGCTGGCCCCTCCGCATAGTGGTCTCCACTAGGACGATAGGAATCTATGAACTTGAACCGATTAAAAGAGATTATATTTGGAGCTACTCATGAATGGCCTCCTCCTCCTACTTTTTCATGCAGAGCAAGGAGCCGAACGGATTAGCAAAGATCCGATGCTGTAGTATATGAAGTCAATAGAGTTCGGTCGGAATCTACCTAGAGGCCGGTAACATCCGGCGGCTCTTTTATTTATCAAAAGCGTGAAGTCTTAGCTAGTCATCATCAGTGTCGGTGAGAAGGTCTGAATCGTCAACAGAGCTATTCTCCTCCTCTGGATCCTCTTCGTCTTCGTCCTCTGGAATGTCACAGTCCAATTCTGTATACTCCTTCGCCGGTTTCACGTCAATCTGCAGATAATAGATAGATTATGGAATTGATAGAGAGAGACACAACAGCATTTGGTTAGCTTAGAAGACATTAGCCATATATTGGGACGATGTAGATATCTAATCTTTCATCACTTACCTTCGCCTGTTTTAGCACTGTACAGTCGACGTATGAATCGCTCCTGACAACTATTGTGTAGGAATAAACTCCCACAGTTGGGGCGGAAAACTTCAATTCAACCTCTTCGGTGTCCACCAAGTTGGTAACTAACAGAGGTGCCGTTACGAGCGCAAACTTCTTCCTATCCACTATATAAACCCACCAAAACTCCTGCTTATCATCTGGGAAGTATGGACAATGGACCGGATGAGATTTCTTAGGTTTAGTCTCGAATACTTTTTGCTTCTTGATGACTTTCTCTTGGAATTTTTTGTTCCAATCTTCATCATCATCTTCGTCACTACTTGGGGTGTGCGTTTCTGTTGGAGCTGTCTCGTGACCTTTCTCGAATAAGTCACTCATTGGAATTCTTTTCAATTTGACAATAGCAGTGACAATTGAGTAGGCAGTTATTTCATTTGGATCCTCATCATCGAGCACTTCAAATTTACAATCAACGTAAACAAATGGCATGGATCCCATCACATGTTTGATGTCATTATATTGGTCGTCGGTAAAATTTTTCAAGGCCTCTCTCCTTTCAGTCTCCTTCATTCTAGCTAGATTCTCAATTGAGACTACTTTCACTTTCTTCCTCTCCATTTGTTTGATAGAATCATCAGTAAAATGAGGCAATTGCAACAAAGGACTCTGGTACTCCCATAAAGCTTGCACAATCATTGGTCCAAGCTTCATTGCATTCTCTAGAGTGAACAGATTCGGCATATTTGAAACTCTACCGGATAACGCTAAAGTTATCAATTGAGATACACAATTAACAAACTCCTGTAATAAATAGGGGCACTTCTTCACGATGTAACACCGATCAACCTCAAGTGTCGACTGAGGCAACTTCATCCTACTCAGATGGGCATGTAAAATGGCCCGAGCTTTGATACTGTAGCTGAAACAAAGAGGCCTCTCCTTATTTTTTTCAATGTTGGCTAGAGGAATGTCCCTGATGAGACGAGGAACTTCATGATTATCAGCCTCTCTTTCGATTATCTCGGGATTGTGCGTTTTGGCAAATTCGAGACTTGCCGCCAGAATCATAATAACTCTCTTCAATGCCATATTCGGGGTCAAATGAATATAATAATAGTAAAGTTCTGATGTATTGAGTAGCACTTTATCAGTACCAAATTTCATGGATCGATACCACCATGCCCCGACGGATACAGGTAGAGCAACCATAAATATTAGAGCATATATTCCAAGTACCACAAACGAGTTTTCCTTCTCAACAATCCAGGATGGCAAAGCGATACCATACGAGGCGAAGGTAGGACCGTCCGGATTTCCATATTGTTCCCAGTTCTTCCTCGCCTCTTCATTTGTTAGAGCCGCATATGCCTTTGAGATTTCAACGAATTTATCAGAATTGCTCGGACCTTTGTCTGGATGAAAGATCAAACTGAGTTTTCGGTATGCCTTCTTGATATCTTCTATACTTGCCCCTTCGCTCACACCCAGAATTTCGAACGGGTCCCAATTGACGTATTCATTTTGAGTGGTGGCACACCTGTAAGCTATTAGAATAAATATTGCCCAGCCTATCACAATAGCTGCTCTAATGATTGTCCTGCGAGATCTCTTGCGCCTATTGATTTCATTGAGAATTTGACGTTTGCCCTGACATCCATGACAATTGCAGGACGGTTTGCAACTATCGGTATGTAGTTGATTTGGCCATAAATGATAAGTTGTTGGAATCAAAACAAGAGCGAGAAATGACAAAACAAAGTAGAAGAATGTCGCCCCGCTCTCATCATAGGTGAACTTGGCCTTGGTCATTTGTTAATGATGATAAATTGCCTGTAAGGATGTAAATAAAGACTGTGTCTCTACATGAGACAGAAATTCTTCAAAAAGATGTCCTCCTGCAGAAGATTCCAATTTAAAGAGATGTATAATAGATTAGAATTATACCCAAGTATGATACTGTGAAATTGAGTAGAATATCCGATAAATATTGTGGATTAGTTTCGAGGAGATTGTCTACCCTCAAGTTTAACGTGGAACTTGAGATTGCAGCCGGAAGATCAGCTGTTGGCGCTTGGAATTTGTCACACAGATCTAGCGCAGCAGTGGATATGTTCTACGTTTCATTGGTTCCATGCGGTCTCAATTCTGAGAACATGAGCACCATGAGCACAGAGTGAGACGACCAAGGATCATGCGATCTATTACTACTATTATTATCTCCAGGCCCACAGATTGAAACTTGGCCCCCTGTTATTGTAACTTTATTGAAACTTATCGCTGGTCACAATGTTCCCAAATCTCAGACTCCTCGCGCGATCGGGAATACCGAGAATATCCCTAAGGTACCAACATGACCGTCCTCAAGAAGGATTTGCATATCAGGGTAATCCTCACGAGACCAAATTGAGGCTAAAGCGAGAGATACCCAACATAGGTATACCTGACTTCGAGAAAGTTGAGTCCTTGAAGTGGTCGGATTGGGCGATGCTTAAAGACATCAAGCGGAGACATATTCATGCAGATTATTGGCAGCATAGAACAAACTTGAAGAATTTAGGCAAGAATTCAGTTTTGCCCAGCATAGTTCGCGATCTAGCTTGGGAAGAAAGAATGGCGACACCAAGGGCATCTTCTAAGAGCCAACTAAGAAATCGCTGTGCATTATCATCAAGGTCACGAGGAAAGTTCCCCAGATACCGGCTCTCCAGGATAATATTTCGTGACTGTGCCGACCACGGTCTTCTGGGTGGTTATATTCGAGCCAAATGGGGCTAGATTTTTCCGACACTCTGGCCCAACATCAATAAACTTTGACAGTTCTATGCTAGTCAGAGAGCCCGTTGCAAATAAATGTCTAACCGATAGCATTAACAGTTGGACCTGTGATTTGCGCACGTGCACTTGCAGATGATGTTTAGATTATCACGTCACGTTTCCAAAATGATTGTCATCGATTTGAAATAACAGTATTGATCACGATGAGGGTTTTATCAATTATAACCAGTTCAACGTTTCTATTCTTCTTGCAAGAGATCATCTCAGCATGGTTCTTGTTCGACTTTTTTGTCGCCAGAGAATCGTCCACCTACCATGCGATCAACAGACAGAGAAATCATACATCGCAATCTAACCCGAATCACAATGCTATCCAAGATAAAATCTCCCAACTCAAGAAGAGGCACTGCCAGACTCATCCTGTTCCTGTGGAGAAAGTGATATTAATCGTTATTGATGCCCTGGGATCCGATTTTATACCATCATTGGGGGATAGTCAAACATCTATGCAAGCGACTATGCCTTTTGTTGAGAGTTTGATCAAAGGTAGTAAAGCATTGGGATTGACAGCTGAAGCTGCAACACCAACCGTTACCATGCCCCGACTCAAGGCACTAATTGCTGGATCAACTCCAAGCTTTGTCGATATATTATACAATTTGTCACAAAATTTGTCTATAGCGTCCAATAGGGATGATAACTTCTTGAAGATTGCAAAGTCAGCTGGTAAATCTATAGTCTTCTATGGTGATGACACATGGCTCAGTTTAGTAGGCAGAGAAATTTTCTTAAGATCTCGTGAAACGTTATCTCTATTCGCTACAGACTTTACGACAGTGGACCAAAATGTTACAGAAATGGCCATCCCGGAGACCGAACGAGAGACTATAGATTGGGACTTTATGATCTTACACTACCTCGGTCTCGATCACATAGGTCATTCCTTTGGTTCGAATCGGCATAAAATGATTTACAAAAAACTCATCGAAATGGACGACACAATCAAGCAAATATTTGTCAACATGTCCAGAAAGAAAGATAAAACCTTGATCATTATCTGCGGCGATCATGGAATGAGTTACGAGGGCAACCACGGTGGTGATGGAGACTTGGAGAAGAACACCGCTATGATATTCATACCGGTCAACATCCCTGGCTATCATGTGCCCAAGACTGTTTCAAAAGAGAGTGTTCTCCAGATAGATCTAGCTACTACTCTGTGTTACCTTACCGGTTTGAGAACACCCAACTTAAGCATGGGAATACCTATAAGAAGTTTGATTGAAACAATCCATTCTAGTCCAGATGACAAGGCTATCGACATGATGTTATGTGTCGCCGTGGATAATCTCGGTCACATGGCCCAGTTTATCCATTCCGGAAGTTACAGTTCGGAAGCAGATATTGATGCTCAATACAGAGAGATCATGGCGTTGTTAGATGCTGATATTATCTCAGAGAGTACTGTCTCCGAAAAGAGAAACTTTGTGACCAAATACCTCAATGTTACCCGACACATTCAAGATAAATCAATCAGCACCATCGTAGAGAAAACTAATCCATTATTGATCTCTTTGATTATGATTGTGAGCATATTGCTAACATTATGGAACCTCAAGAAATCCTATCTAAAGCTGCTTGGACCCCTCATGTTCCCAAGAGAAAAGTTACTATGTCTTATAAGTCTCGGTATACCCATATTTCTGCAGGCCTCTACTGATTACATTGAATCGGAGCATCATTTTTGGCCTATCTATTCTCTGATAGTATTTATGGCTCTATTATCTAATTGCCTTGGCGAGAGGCACTCTAACAAGCTTTCGAAGATAATTGAAAAGTTGGACAAACCGAGGACGCTCATATTCTTCTTCGCTTATCTTTTGAATTGTTCTTGGAAAACCTTTGGAATTCAAGACGGAACGTTCGAAACCGGCATTGCCAGCGCTCTTTCTCTCATAATTTACTGCAACTTCACAAGAAACAACACAAATTTGAAGGAAAAGTATCCAGCTCTTGTCTCAGGGATCGTTTACTCATTCGGCCTTATCCTGTTCTATACAAAAATGGAGGAAAGTCAGAATGAGCAGGGATTATCAACTATTTCCTTGGCTTTACTACAAGTGATTTGCCTTTTAATGTTAGTGATTTTATCTTCAGTCAGCCTTGGGTCTCTATGCATGGGAGGAGAATGTCAGGCAGCCGAAGTAGTTCAAAAGATGTCCCTAAACTGGATGTGGCTAGCGCTACTACTGGCTAGACCGAGAAATTTCGTCTACCTAGTTTCGAACGTCATTTTGGAGGTCAGTGTTAACTCTGTGGCAGACACGTTTCAATTGAGCATCGTCTCGAGATGCTTGGTTTATTCATACTTTTCCCTCAGCTCATTCTATAACCAGGGTAACACAAACTTATTCACATCAATCGATGTGAAACCAGCATTCTTCGGTCAAGAAAGTTATAGTCTACTACTGGCATCACCACTTGTTGCTATCGCAACCTACTCTTCACAAATATACTGGTACATTAAGCTATTTCAAAGAGTGCAGGCTGACGATAAGCAGAAATCGATGACGCTAAACTCACAAGCCGATCTCAGATCTGGAGTTAGGGACTTCATCGACATGTGCAACTATCTAACTCTCGTCTTCTACATGTTTGTCTGTCTAGTGTTACGCAACCACCTGTTTGTTTGGTCAGTGGTATCACCAAAGCTGGTTTACTCTTGGATGGGAAGTATGACAGTGCTACGAATAGCGACACTGACAGTGTCTAATCTTCCCTCGCTGTTAGGCATATTGAACTCAAGAATCGCCAACTATGCGAAGGCTAGAGGACCGAAGTTGATCGTGTAGTTTTTTTAGATTAGTATCAATCTCATTCATAAGACTGAGTTAAGACTCCATGTGTTAGCCTGGATATCCCTGCCAATCAGTCTCCCTAAGAAGGTTACTCTTTAGTCTGGGACTAGGGATAGAAGATCGGCAATCGATCTAGGAAAACTGGCTCAATTTACCTGCTCGAAAGAAGTGTCTCGCCCCGGAAGCTTAGATTTCCGGGGCGAAATTAGATGTCAACGAGAAGAGAGTGAACATTCTTTCGGAAGTGCAAAGTTCATGTGTGTTTAGATGTGTCCCCGTGTGAGCCTATGCCTTCGAATAGAGACGCACTCGACAGACATACCATGTCTTGTCTATTCGATCTTCCACTCAAACAGCCAACAGACGAACTCTTTCTTCAGAATCATCCGACTATAGATTTGTGCTTCCTCAGACATACATTTTCTGATGAACTGAAACAAGTCTAAGATCAACGATCTGATCCATATCGTCCGTTCTTCAATCAATCAAGAAGCATGCAGCTTGTTGATGCGAGAGGGACTCATCTTTTTTGGTTACAAAAAATCTATCGACAAACGACTTGTTGCTAAAATTGATTTTCATTCGCGCTTGGTCAAGCTTTTCGTTCGCACTAAATCCACCCCTCCAACCTACTCAAATGTCTATATTTCCGTTTCTCTCCTTCATCATTGTGATCAGACCCTAGTTATGAACTCAAGTCTCGATGCGCAATGCCAGCCTTACTTCAGAGAGATTTGTTTACAAGTTACGAGAGATCCCTACTTCATAAATCCATCTACCCAATATCTGATATATGCTATAGCTGCTGCATGCGCATTACTCGCTCTCATACTAATATGTGGCTTTTGCCTCGTTCTTAGAACCAAGACTAGTGAATCAACACAACCAACCATGGCTCAAAGAAGTAGATCAATTCGCTCACGAAGAGATCAAATATCCGCTCGAGATTTGAAAAAGGAGGCGAGAACTCGCAAGAAGCGTCGCCGTCAAGAGCCCTCTCAAAAGGAAAAGCGAGACAAGCCTAGTAGTCCATCAGATAAACGACCCCAAACACCTATCCAACAAACACCAAGATCTCCTGCAAATTTCAAGACTGGAGTTATGAGATTTCCCACCATAGTTCAGAGGTATTCAAATAAAATAAAGCGAGAGCCATCAATCCAGCCCGCTCCCGCCGCCACCAAAGAGCCAGACACTCTAGATGATATGGCGAAAAAATCAAACACCTCCACGACCACGGGAGATGTGGCCTTCATTGCCCCAAGAGAACCAGATACGCAAAAGAATGCTAAACTTGAACAAGTATATTCACAAAAGAACCCTAAACTTGAACAATTATACTCACAAAAGAAGAATGCACCAAATGTTAGAACTACAATTGAAGATCCTTATTTAAAGAAGAAATCTCCTAGATCGTCTCCACCCTCCTCAAAGCAGAAAGAAATGTCACTTGGGCGACAAGAAAAAAGCCATCAGAGTGATGCGGAAAACCAAAATCAAAGCGGTTGAGGGCATTCGGCAGTATGATATTGCAATCATTTGGTCCGGGTCGCTGACTAGCGCGAGCTCGAATGGAGCGCGATCTGGCCTCCAGATAATGTATCCGACCACGCATAATACTTCAGTGACAAATTGGATTTAACCACCAGATTGGTGGTCATATGCCACCATGGCGCCCAAAAGACCTAGGTCGAATCATTCGGCTCCCAATCAAGATCCGGGGCCACAAGGAATCAGATTATTTTATGCCACCTTGATTCTATTCATGGCGGCTTTATTGGGGACCATAGCCAAAAATTACGGGCTCTTACCGACCCTCGATATGGGGTGGCCGTCCAGTGATAATCAAGAGAAAGATGATGCTCAGATTCAAATGCTCTATGACGATCTTGACGCCGCCACACAGTTATTTAGTGGCGATGCCTCCAATATGAAACAATTATTCGATCCTCCCCGATGGGGATCCCTCAACAGTGGTCATTATTTCGGAATGAAGTTGACCATACCACAGTCCATCGAAGCCAGCCTAATGTGGTTCGACAATTCGCCGGGCAGCTTTAGAATGAGACATCTATGTGACCAAAACGATCGACTTGATTTCTACTCATGGGTTCGGCATGATTTCTGGTCCTTCGGTGAACAGGAGATACACGATGGCAACTATAGATTGTCAACAAGTTATATCGTAGATGAAGCCAGCCCTCTCGAATGGCAAGCAAAAATCACCGTTGATTCTTCAGTCAATCAAACAAAGCTTCAACCCCTTTCACTCGTTTACTACATCACAGTAGATCAAGATGACAAGCTGGAACTTGATCAAAAAACGCACTCCCCTTCAGTAGTCGGTGACGATCTGTTATTCTCAATTTCAGGATTCAATCGTGACATAGGAGATTTCCGATTGAACATTATGATGGATTCTCCGGATGATAAGTTGATAAAGTCTAGCTATCTCGTAGGTTATGTCGATAAGTTACGCTTGCCCCTGTCAACCTATCTACTCAGCAAGATGGTTCACACGGACCAACGTAGGAAGGGAGCTAGGATATTCCATCTACCGAGCCGTATCGATGTGGAAGAGGGAATGCAGCCAAACATAATCGCTGTTCATCTCATCTTAGAGCCTAAATCGTCTATCGTTATCGAATTCAAAAAGAAAGATGCCACAAGTAATCAAAATTATCTGGACTATGATAAAAGATTAGTTTCGAAAAGCCAAGATTTCGATCGAAAATTTGAACTCAAATTCCCGATCTCACAACTCGACGATGATCGCAAATCTCTCGCCAGAATCTCGCTAAGCAATATGATCGGTAGCGTTGGCTACTTTTATGGCTTTTCTTATATTGGATCAAGTATAAGACAGGAGAGAATCACAGCATATGGTCCACTCCAACTGATAACAGGTGTTCCCTCTCGCTCCTTCTTCCCGAGAGGTTTCCTTTGGGATGAGGGATTTCATAACCTCCTCATCAGCCAGTGGGATCCGAAGTTATCCAATAAAATTATAGTTTCGTGGTTCGATATTATGAACAAGAATGGTTGGATTCCAAGAGAGGTGATATTGGGTATTGAAAGCATGAGGCGGGTCCCAAATGAGTTCATTGTTCAGCGCATCGCGAACGCCAATCCTCCCGCTATGTTACTAGTCATCGAAAGTATGTTGAATTCTGGCACCTTGGAGCATCAATCCTTGAAGCATCTGTTCCCTAGGCTGAAGCAGTGGTTCAACTGGTTCAATATGACGCAGTTAGGACAACTTCCCACGACATATAGATGGCGAGGTAGGGACGAGCTATCATTAGAAATGTTGAACCCCAAAACTCTCACCTCCGGTTTGGACGATTATCCGAGAGCATCTCATCCTTTCCCCTCTGAGTATCACATCGATCTGAGATGCTGGATGGCTTTGGCTTCTAGAACTCTTGCTTCAATAGCCGAGAAGATAGGTGATCGTGAATACGCCTCATTGATGAGTGATATGTCTTTACGACTAAGCGATAATGGTTTGCTAAATCAACTGCACTGGAGTGATAAATATAATATGTACTGCGACTTCGGCATAAATTCTGAACGTGCCGATCTTGTATGGGTCAGAAAGGAGCGGAGAACCCAACAAGGCAAAATCGAGACTTTCAGGAAGCTCGAGCGGCAGCTAACAGGTCAACCAAGAATGGGTTGCGTTCCGGAATTTGGATATGTGAGCCTCTTTCCCATGATCATGAAGATATTGGAGCCGGAAAGCGAGCAACTTGGCATTATTTTGAAGAGGTTAAGAGATGAGAAGGAGCTCTGGACCAGGTTTGGTATCAGGTCTTTATCAAAATCCAGTCAATATTATCTCAAATACAATACTGAGCACGACAAGCCTTATTGGAGAGGTCCAATCTGGCTGAATCTGAATTATCTCATCCTCTCCTCACTGAGACACTACTCAATTCAGGAGGGTCCTTATCGGGAGAACTGTTCTTCAATATACGCCGAGCTAAAAGAGAATCTTGTGCAAAATGTCTTGAGCGAATTCAAACGAACCAACTACCTCTGGGAAAACTACGACGATACGACTGGACGGGGCCAGGGCTCGCACCCCTTCACTGGCTGGTCATCGTTGATACTATTGATCATGTCTGACCGACTATGATACAGTTTATTCCCAAATAAATAAAAGTCTTTTCCTCTTTGCGAACGATCGCAACTTTAGGATTGACTCAAAGATCACAAGTTTGCTTCTACTATGGCCTCACATACGCACTCTAGTTTGTCAATAGCCATATCAGTGTCGCGCTGTAAGATGGAACGCTCATTTTCGACTGATTGTAGGTGGTTGTTCGCTATCTTGTTGTCTTGTCTAAGCTCTTCTACAGTTTTATAAGGGCTCATAATCTTGTCGTAAGATTCTAAAAAGTGGTGATCTGTGAGTATCCTGTTCATCAATAGTGTTAACCTATCACGTAACTTTTCTAGTTGTGTCTCTTTCAAGCGGTTGATGAATGACTCTTTTTCCTCTTGACTTGCATCCTTCAGGAACTTCTCTGTCATCTTCGCACCAAATTTCTCCAAAACCTTTCCATATAAGTCGCCTGTTGCAAGCGTGAGCATATGCCCAAGATCATATATGTCATTCATAGCTGATGCACAAAACTCGGTTGATACTTTCTGCGTGCGCGTGTTAGGTATAAGTGATTGATTTTCAATAATTGAGTGAAAATAATCTTCACCCGTTCCAAGATTTACGTAAGATAATTGATGCTACTAGGGGGCAATTTTTGGCATCATAGATTGATATACAATTGGGTGGGATTTATTATTAATAGAAACATGAACGTTGTTTACCTCATTATTCCACCAGAAGGGAACATTTTGAACGTGGCGCCTTGAAGGCGGTCCGCTTCCGAGTTTTGCAAGGCCGAATGGTGGTAGGTCGGTGAGTGTGTCTGTCAGCTGCCGCTGGGTAACTATTGTGAACTGTGTGTCTGCTTGATTGTCAGAGCCCACGAAGCATACAGTTTTCTGTGCGAATCTATAGTTGCGCTTTCGCACAGAACTGGCGAATTGCTGTGACTGATGCTGTTGTGTTCGTGTTCGCTGCAGCTCTGTTGCTCCAGCAGGCAGGGCTAGCCTGCCAAAATGGACCGCGGTTTTAGACAGCTGGAACTGCCATCTGCAGTTCGCACCATCGTGCACTTTCAGCTGAGCAGTTTGGCAGATATTCAGTTTAACCTGCAGGTTATTCTCTTTCGACCCTCTGGTCCTGTCTGACTCTATCTGGCTGTGTTTCTCTCCTGCGCGTCTGTCCGTGCGACTGTCTGTTTCTGGGCGAATGGATTGGCGGTGAGCAAAAAGCAAGAGGGACGTCGATTACGACCACTACAATTATTGCTTCTCGTTTTATGTGGCGATGATTGCTATATCTTTTCTTGTATAAAAAGATCATATTATTTAACATCTTACATTCTAACCTGTCTTAATACATCAAACAATTGGTACCTGTCAAAAATGGGCAACGTCTTTGTAAACCTATTTAAAAACCTTTTTGGTAAGAGAGATATGAGAATACTGATGGTCGGCTTAGATGCCGCTGGTAAGACAACCATCCTTTACAAATTGAAGCTTGGAGAGATAGTCACCACCATTCCAACAATCGGTTTCAATGTTGAGACAGTAGAGTATAAGAATATTAGTTTCACTGTCTGGGATGTTGGTGGTCAGGATAAGATCAGACCATTGTGGCGCCATTACTTCCAGAATACACAAGGTCTCATATTTGTTGTAGACAGTAACGATAGGGAGAGAATAAGTGAGGCTAAGGATGAACTGATGAGAATGTTAACAGAGGATGAATTACGCGATGCTGTATTGCTTATTTTCGCCAACAAGCAAGATTTACCTAACGCTATGAATGCAGCAGAGATCACAGATAAACTCGGTTTGCATTCATTGAGGAGCCGGCATTGGTATATACAATCAACCTGCGCTACGAGCGGTGATGGTCTTTACGAGGGATTAGATTGGTTATCTAACCAATTGAAAAACCAGCGCTGATCATAAAAATGAGAATTTAATGGATGAATATTAATAAAAATTTAATAAGTTCAAATTACAAGTCAAAAAAAGGAGTCCTTATATCTGGGACAACCCTGTCCGTTCGAGGGAATGGGTGAACAATTTTCTGGATAGTGCCCCTGGGAAGCACCTTACCATTAGGAAGTATAATCTCTCGATTCAGCCGTAACGTCGTAACAACAGGTTCAACAGATCTTTGTTGCAAAGTTTGATTGACATTCCTTGACTTATCGGCTCCATCCGTGTCGAGTTTCGGTGAGGTGGGTTCCCTTATAAAGCCCCTTTGTTCTAAAAATTTATCAAGCCTTTGGTCATCATAATCGCCGGTTGAAAGTATAATAGAACAAGCCTGGTGATGTGCCTGTGCTTTGCTCAAATCCATTCCTAGTAAATAATTGTAGTACCAATGATAATCAGAGTTGAGATCAGCCATTTCACTGCCCGGGATCGGTTGGGTGGACTCAATCACTGATGCTGGGTTAACGCTGTAGGATATGGATGGTTGTGTAACTGTCATCTTTATTAGATAACTTGGCCATTCAATCTGCTCATCCTCTAAACTGAGGACTTGATTATCTGGTGGTGTACGGGGACCTTGACAGTCGATGTCGTTCGTAGACTCTGGTTGGTTAGTGTCCTTGGTTGTAGATGGTGTGCCCTTTTTAGGAGAATCAGCACTTTTAGCGCGTTTCTTATGCTTCGAGGACGAGTGAGATGATTTTTTCTTCCTCTTCTTTGGTTTCTTAACTTTTGGTGGGGGCGTCCCAGCAGGTGAAGTGGGATTCGGATTCTCAGCATAGGTTATCGGAGGTTTAGCTATAGTCGTTTTGAGATTGCTGGGTCGACTCAATACTGAAGCAGATGATGAGATTACGGAGATGGATGGTGATGATGTGATGGTAGATCTACTCTTCTGGAATTTCATTTCAATCTCACGTGACCTCGCCTCAAGCAATTTGGCTCGCATCGACACAAGTTTCGCGTGCTGGTTGGTCGGGGAAAGTCCTCTAGATTTTGAGTTTTGGGATCTGTTAAGTGATTGGCGTCCACTGGATCCATCATTGCTATGATTATTGATGCTACTGCTAGCGCGACTGCTACTGGAGCTGCTTCCATCACTACTACTACTACTACTACTATTACTAGTAGTAGTACTATCGTTATTACTACTACTTTTGTTACTATTACTGCTACCACTGCTACTGCTCCTGCTGCTACTACTACTACTACGACTGCTACTGCTACTACTGGTGCTGTTGCTCCTACTCTTACGACTAACCTTGCTTGATTTGCTCACCCTACTCCGGCTGCTGGTCTTGCTGGTATCACTTTTAACGCTATCCACACTAGCAGATTCATCACCACTGTGATCGATGGGTTGTTTGGAATTTTGAAGATTACCTCCTAAGTCGTCGTCATCATCATCATCGTCATCATCTTTGAGCTCTCCTTCTTCAAGTTCGTCGTCAAGGTTGTCAGCGCATGTGTTAGTTGATTCGTTGATGACTATCTCACTGGTATTATTTTGAGTAGTAATAACGTTCTGATCTTTATCATTCAGTGTATCTGGCTGATTTGAGGCCGAGGCCTCCGTTGGGACATCTATGATCTGCGAAGAATTAATTGCCTCCATACTTTATCATTCATTTCTAGATTAGAATTAACAATGGTCACAACTCAGACGAGTAAATAACATTTTCATCGGATTGCCACCAATCACGTGCTAATAATTTTCAGAATGGCTCAGTGCGGAGCTAATCGCTACGAATCCGCGCCTGTGGGAAATATGCGCGTTGTTATTGAAAAAATCAACGATTACTCGTAACAGATTCGGCTTCTTTCTCAACCGGCCCTGATTAATATTGTCCTATGATTAAAGAGACATTTATTCCTCCCTATTAGATTGCCATATGAATTTTTAGAAATAAATCTGTGTTGTCAGAATGAAGCTTACAATCAAAACACTACAAAACACCACTTTCAAGGTTGACGTGGAGCTAGACAAAACTGTAAAAGATTTAAAGGAGATTATCGAGGAGAAACAAGGCAAAGACTATTCTTGTGCCTCACAGAAGCTGATATATAGCGGAAAGATATTGACAGACGACAGTAAACTTTCTGATTATGAGTTTGATGAAAAGAAATTCCTTGTTCTTATGACAACTCGCCCGCCACCGCCTCAGAAACCTGCTGCACCATCGTCCTCCGCGACGGGGACCTCATCAAAAGAAACAGGGTCGATTGCGTCAACTGACCAGGGCAACTCTTCCTCTAATGATCAAAGCGTTTCAACTTCTGATGTTAAACCCACGAATGCATCAGCATCGGCTAATAATAAGAAAACAACCACGACTCAAGCCCAACCTTCGGTCCCACAATCTCAGCAAGAGCCGATACCGCCTAGTGCAACCGATGCTTCTTCCAGGGCAGCTGCTTTTGCTGCTGCGGCTAGAGCTACCTCTGCTGCAGCTGCCCCCGAGCTATCTGCCTTATCCATGGGCGATCCACAGATGGCAGCTCGTCTTGCATCTATAATGTCGCAATCACATTTCAGACGGGTGCAAGATCTGATACAACAGAGTCCCCATTTGGTGAGTTCTGCCATAGAATCACTTGCGACCGCGGATCCTGATATGTACAACTTTATTTCCGAAAACCCGGATATCTTTGTTAATGCACTTAATCATCCACCACTTGCAGGATCGCGATCCCATGAAAACTCAGCTCAGCAGCAGAGGCAGGCTATGAGGGCTGGTGGTATGAGCCAGCAGCCGATGGTCGATCAGCTGGTCGGCGGCATCACAGAGCAAGATAAGGAAGCTATAGAAAGATTGAAAGAGCTCGGATTTTCCGAAATACTTGCCATCCAAGCCTACATGGCCTGCGACAAAGATGAGCAGTTGGCAGCGAATCTTTTATTCCAGATGGACCAGTGATTCTCTGGCCCATGAGGTTGTTTCAATCAATCGTTTCCCGAACAGGTAACCTTTATGGAATTAAAGAATAAAGCTTTCTAATACTGCTCATCGTGCACATAGGTTAAGATATGTTCAAATGTACTGAAAGGAAAACTCTGTTAGAAACTTTATTCAGTTAGATGTGACTTCATAAACGAAACCATCAAAGAGTAGATAGTTTAGGGGATCGAAACAAAGCTGCGTGTTCTTTCGCCGCGAGTGTAATGCATTCTTTTGTTGTCGTTGAATTGAATAGATTATGATTGCCACTGCCGTCATTCAGTTATACGTTGGTGTCAAACATCAACCACCATCTTTTTGTGAATATCCGTGTTGCCAACCACTGAACAAAATTCCTCGAATGAGATCTTGCCATCCTCATCCTTGTCCGCGTAGAGTATAGTTTTATCAACGATTTGTTGTAATTGTGAATCTTTGAGATTGTTACCGACCATCATTTTTAAAACTTGGAAAAGTTCACCATTTGATATATATCCATCATTATCAACATCATAAATTCTAAACGCAAATCTTAATTTTGTTTCTTTGTCGCCTTTGACACTAAATTGGGAGACTCCTTGAATGAATTCTTTGAAATCAACTTCACCGTTTTGGTCTTCATCAAATATATCGATAACTCTCTGTACAAGGGGATTTTGTTGTAATTCAGGCAATGTCATAAATTCCTCGACAGATAACGAACCCGAATTATCTATATCTAATTTTCTGAAACGTTTGCCTAAACGTTTGATTTCGTCCACATCGAATGTGGAACACATCTCCATAGGTATAGATTGTTCGTTGCCCATTTTGAATTAATCAATATTAGAAATTAATTATTTAGTTCTGAGTTGCTCCTCTTGATGTTTTGAACCTCCAGAATATATATGGTGTCTAAATACTGGCAAAATTATGTGAAATCTCTTGTTGTGATAAATATAAAGCTATAATAAGATTTGTCTTTGGTGCTAGAGTTAGCGATCAGCCTCTAGACAGTGCGTGCCTTCCCCTTTCGCGAAGCTCAAAGACTTACTCTCTGGCGCCAGTGATAGACCTGTAGCCTGCTCGATTCCCTAGAGGACCAGTGCCTAGTTTGGATCAGACCCTAGGGAGAATAGATTAGAGGTTGGGGCTAGTTCTTGAAATAGTACGATTTCAGAATAATACTAGTAGGTAGGTTTTCTGAATAGAAATCGATTGGATGGGGAGAATGGGCTTGTGGAAGATGAGCTACTCTAAGATATTGTTCATGGCCCAGTGAGAGTTTTGTGTTATTGAAAGTTATGTTGTTGTTGTTATTGTGGTGTGGAAGCATTGAGCAGATTGACTAGACTGCAGACTGCTGAGGGTAAGAGTCAGCATGCAAGATTTGCTTGCATTTATCTTTGTGCGTGCCTATCTGTGCGCGTAGATTGACCGACAATACCTTGGCTTTGGGCCACGGGGCTTCATAATCAAATTCTGGTGGTTGTGTTGTCCCATTCTGCAGCCTTGTGCTCTCAGAAACAGCCGCCAGGCAGCAACCATAACATACACACGCACGAAGCCAGCCGGAGTGGCGCCACCATCAGACTCGTTGCCACCAAGCCATTTTGCTCTATCCGCTCCTCCTCTTGTTATCTAAATTATTCTCCCCATCCTGAGCTTCGCCTGGAACGCCATTTGCGCACGAGCTGGATGCCTCGTTGGCCCTGCTCAGCCAACCCTCGAACGGGAGAAACACCTCGCCACGCCATTCGAGGCCGTGGGGGCCACTTGCCCGAGAGCATAGTGTGATCTGGTCCTCGGTCGTTAAGGAATAATCAGTTTGCTCAGCACGGAGGAGCCAAACGGGGCCGGGGGACCTCACCTCTCCCCGAGTTGAGACCAGCTCTCCTGCTCATCATCTGAACGAGCCAACGAGCTCTGCGAGAGCATAGGTGCACAAAGCTGCATGCGCTGAATCGATCTAGCGTAGAGTGGCCAGCTCAGCTCTCACACCCTTCCATGCAGTAGCTTTTTGTATGCATAAATTGATCAGCTCGATTGAATTCTCTGATCTAGAGACTCGCAGGCAACCCTCTCAAAGGGGTAATCATTTGATGGGGTAACAATTGAGTAGCAGAAATTGATGATTCCATCGTTTCCTAACCTCCCGGAAACTTTCAGACGAGTCAAAGTGTCTCCTCCCCGCTTCCCAGCCGCTCTTTTGGCAGAAAAGAACGCAGGTTGCTCGATACAGCGAGAGGGTAACTTATTGAAATCGTCTGGAGATTTCCAGATTTCATTGCTCTTACCATAAAGGAAACACTTGCCCGAGAAGTCATCGTTCGACCCTTGTTCGACGGGAATTGACACGCCCTCAGGAGGTTTCCCGCATCATGCGCGTAAATCTACGTTTCCCATACAGGGGGCACACAAAATAAGGTTTGAGATCCCCAAAGAGGAATCAAGAGAGAGAGGAATAGTTCTGCCTCTCGTGTCTTTTTCAAAACACACCGGCACCAGGCTCACCATGTACTCGATATCCATCTCACGGACCGTTGCTCAACTTCATTAGCTATTGCCAAGAGACCAAATCTCTCGCTCACCACTCGTAATCGAGTATCATTTTGATCAACTGATCATTTTTAAATCATCACACCTGAATGTCTACCAAGGAACTCTACTCGAGGTTCTCCAGATTATGCCAAAGGTGGCCCAAGGACGAGACAAAAGCGGGCCGTGATTTTGGTGAAGTTTTTCGCGAGAAACTAAACAAGCATTTTCCACATGGGGATCTCGGCAAGGTTAGTGATCCCTCGGAGGTAGTTAAGGTGATAGAACCGCTGGAGAGAATTGCCGAAAACAAGTATTTCAACGAGAACCCTCTAAAGAGATCCTCCTCCACTGGTCTCGAAACTGGTACGCTAAGATATGCCATATCGAACGAGGGATTGAAGTTGATACACGATCAAGATGAGGCAACCCTCTTCAAGCGTCTGAAGTCGCGCTTGGGCATCAAACTCTCTGGGTCCAAGTTCGAAGGGAAGAGTGAAAAAGATTAATCTAGTCAATCTTGATCTTAATAAATAAACGACTACAAAGTCCTCGCGGACAAAACGTCTTTCAGGTTCAACTAGCGCATTAATTTTATTTACTTTAGCGTCTATACTTCACTCGATAAACTAGTTACTTAGCTACACTAGCTTGTAACATATCCATCAGACACAGGGGGTGATATACCCTCTCGTCGTCATGTAAACGGGCATTCCGAAGTCGCCACTCTTCCTCCTCTTCGGCCCAAAACTTTTCGAACGTTTCATGACAAACGGAGCAGATATTTTTCTCATCCTCTCTAGAAGCTGGTGCGGTGAACACCTCGTGATCATTTTGTGTTGAAATTAACAAGTCATTGACATTATTATTATCAGAAGTAATGTTTTCTTGTACATCATCATCATTAATCTCCCTAAATTGAACCCAGAGATTCAGAGGGTAATACCACTTTCTACGAGCAAACTTAGTATCACTTTTTAAATTCTGTCTATAATGCCAGTCTAGATGGATGGCATATTTGTTACTATCATCGAACCTTAAGGAACAATTGGAACATTGTTTTCCACCGTAGAGAGACTCCAATGTCAACGAATCTATGTCATTGGACGACGGTGTGGTCTTTGTCGGCAGCTGTTGCTGAGGCTGTGCTTGATGTGTTAGAACTTGCTGTGTGACTGGAGGCGTTGGTTGCAGGGATTGGGCTAGCGGAGGTTGAACTTGAGGTTGAGCTAGAAGTATTGGGGCTATCTCTGAATAGTATCCATCTGGCGTGGCTGTGAAACCATATGGTGCTATGGTCGAGTACGCGTTAGGCGATGGTGGTTGCTGAAAGGGTTGGATCGCCGGGGTGAGTTGTTGAAACGGTAGATGCGGAGTAGGCATCTGTTGGAAAGGTGCGACATTTGTAGGTACTTGCTGTGCCGAAGATCTCAGTCTTTTTCCCCTAGCGTTCGATGGTTGGTCGTTTTGTGATCGTTTCTGTTGTTGTGCTCCTGTTCTGCCCTTGTTGGAGGTTCCATTCCGTGTTGGTTGTATCTCTTGCTCTCGTGAGGTCTGTTGCTGTGATTGCTGATTCTGAGTGTCCGAGAGTGAATTCTTGACTACAGGCTCTGATGCGGCCGCTTTTTCTTTGGCTAGTACCGGCCATTTTGGGTCCATTTTATGCACACGCTCATCTATTGCATTCAACTTCCTCGCTGGGAACGTCTTGGTCTTCTGCCAGGTAAGCCTCAGTTTGTATAATAGACTCCTTGTCTTCTCGTTTGAGACTTCGAATACATGACAGAAGTTTGATACAATGTTCTGAGTGAATAGATTTACATAACTGGAATCAGGAAAATTCTTACAAATCGAGTCTATAAGATAAAGCACAGACAATTTCTTTCCATTTGGAACAGATTTCAGATGGCTTTCAATACAAGCCACGATCTGAACCGCAAACTCCTTGTGATCTTCAGCAAGCATCGTTAGTGAAGTAATCTGAATTTTGGATAGATCCAAAACGGACAAAGAATCTTGATACTGCTCCACTGCCTGGGCAGCCATTGTGAATTTTATTGTATTTGATGTTACCTATGGAGCGGGAGTGTTTTATTTTATGGAGAAAAATTATCCTGCGACGATTAAAGAAGGAGACAATCCGATGATTCCAGACAGGCTATATCGATGATGTGGATTATTCTGACAATAATGATGATGATAATAAGAATGATAACAATAATAATAACAGCGCCGATTCTTCACCAGATGAAAACTAAAAGATCCCTGCGGGAGCGAGAGCGAAACGCACATCATGGCCAACTCACAAGGTAGCAGCGCCGACAATGATCGGTGTGCTCGAGGGGGGAGAGAAGCGAGTGGGGAAGCGGGCGAGTACAGTACGTAAACAGTTGTCACAAGGGAAAGCAGATTGCGCAGCGCCGTCGTGTAAGAAAGAGAACAAAACAGTTCGCACAGAACAAACTCAACACGCCACACCTTTCGGGCACATGGCTCCTGATGGTCGTGGCGTTAGGTGGGCTGGATTGGCCATTGACTTTCAATTATAGTTGGCACCTTGTAGGAAAGATTGTTAATATTTGTTGGGTGCCGAATGATTCCGACTCAAACCTGAGATCTGGGAGGATTTCTAGAGCTTCCCACAAAAGTTGAACCTAGTGCCCGACGGCCGGATTTGGGGGTGGGGCCTCTCGCTGCGGTACGTTTCGGTTCCGCACAATTCTTGTCACACGCGCATTCGATTATCAGACAATGTTTATTTCTGTTTGCACACCCGAGTGCGCACTTTTCGTTTGCTGCCTCATGCTGCTTTATCCTCATTTCTAGACTTCTAGGCACCGTACAAGTGGTTCAGGATTTTGCCTTTGGCTAAAACGTCAATCCCTTAATGTCACGGCCCTATCTTGCCCGATTAATCTTATTACTTGTCAATTTGGATCACTCAATTGGCAGAAAGCTCACTATTAATGGACCAGCCTAAAGTGCTCGATGAGTATCTCTTGGCCCATGACCTAACAGACCAGTTGCGATCCGTAGATGTCCTGCTTGATGAGGATATAAAGTTCGCAGATTTGCATCTATCGCCAGCAGTTCTAGAAGGCCTTAATAGGTGTGGCTTCTCTAGGCCGTCGCCCGTGCAACTGAGATCGTTGCCCATCGGTCGTTGTGGTTTCGACCTCATAATCCAATCCAAGGCCGGTACTGGCAAGACATGTGTCTTCGCTGTGATAGCTCTGGAGGCTCTCAAATTCAATCATGGCAGTCATCCCCAGACACTTGTTATTGCTCCAACTCGCGAGGTAGCAATACAGATTCATGAATTCATTAGCACCATGGGCTCAAATCAGCCCGACCTCAGTTGCTCTCTATGTATCGGTGGCGTGGACGTCAAAGAAGATCGAGTCAATCTGAATCGGGGCAGTCAGATCTTGGTTGGCACCCCGGGACGTCTGAAACAGCTGATCGATCTCAACATACTCAAAACTCAACACATAGAATTGTTTGTGCTCGACGAAGCTGACAAACTGATGGAGGAGCAGTTCAAGATTCAGATAGATGAGATATATCGAAGATTACCCCGTGATAAGCAGATGATTGCCACTAGTGCCACATATCCCAACGAGTTAGATAAGTTCATCAGGAAATACATGCAAGCTCCTCAGAGTATTCGCTTTGGTGAAGAAATCAGATTGGAGGCTATGGAAGAATTCTATCTCGCCTCGCCTGCCGGATCCTCGGCCAAAAAAGATCTAGAAAATAAACTGAGCTTGTTGAAGTCGTTTCTAACTTCCGGACTAGATTTTAGAAAGTGCTTCATTTTCACAAACTATCAAGCCAGAGCTCCAATCATCTGTAATTATCTCAACAAGGATGAGGCCTTCGTTCTGCATAATGGAAATGTAGACTACCTGTGTGCTGAACTGACGCAATCCGAAAGGAACCAGAATTACAACAATTTCAGGCAATCAAAAGAGCGGAAACTGCTGATCTCAACAGATGTATCTGCTCGTGGACTAGACATTCGTGATATAGATGTGGTTATTAATTTTGACATCCCAAGCGATAAGGTAACATACTACCATAGGATTGGACGAGCCGGCAGATTTGGCCAAGCCGGCCGGGCCTTCACTCTCGTATCTGAAAGTAGCTTAGACCAAATTTTATTTAAGAAAAGCCTCGAAACTGATAGAATTAAGCCCTTTCCTTTCAAGACTCAAACATGAGATACAAAAAACTAGTCTAGAACCTTTTAATCCTTTCATCGTTGCCCCGCCTGGGGGTGAGACTGTATGATTCCTTTGGATCTATGGTCGGAATTTTGGCCGAGGATCGTTCCATCTAGTGATGGAACAGTCTCAGGCCAGTATGCACCAGGGTGATGCCGTATTTCTCGCAGGCCTCGATGACTCCCTTGTCGTTTGTCGAGCCACCCGGACTGATGATATACTTGGCTCCAGATTTGTGTGCCCTGTCGATGTTGTCGCTAAATGGAAAGAAAGCGTCGCTGCTAACCACAACGTCGGATAGATTTTTCAACCACTCTTTGCGCTCTTGTGCACTGAACAGCTCCACCGGCTCCTCTAGTTTGTCGTTCAATTCCTCTGCAGTGATTTGGTTGGTGACAAACAAATCAATCATATTTGCAATGTCGGCCCGCTTCAAGCCCTTCTTGAATTTCATTGTCTGCACTCTGGGATGGGTGCGCATGAACCAATTGTCCGCCTTGTCCCCGGCCAACCTGGTGCAATGGATTCTCGACTGTTGTCCGGCGCCAATTCCGATCACCTGGCCATTCTTGGCGTAGCAAACAGAGTTCGATTGGGTGTATTTGACAGCAATTGTGGCCACAATCATGTCCCTCATGGCCGGCTCATCGATCGACTGTTTGTCCTTGGTGACCACATTGTCGGCCTTGAACAAATCTCGGTCGATTTTGCACTTATTGCGCGTCTGCTCCAGACGAAGGCCATAGATGATCTTCAGGTCACGATCCGAGTCCGGCTCGTAGTCCGGATCCATGGCCAGGATGCAGTAGCCGCCGTTCTTTTTGGCCGACAGGATTGCCATAGCTTCGGGCGTGTAGGCGGGCGCTATGACCCCGTCGGAAACCTCGCGCGAGATTATCCTGGCCGTCTGCTCGTCCACCTCGTCCGAGAGGGCAATGAAGTCGCCAAAGGAGGACATCCGGTCGGCGCCACGAGCTCGGGCGTAAGCAGTGGCCAGGGGGCTCAATGGGCCGGCAGCCATCAGGTCGTCGACCATGCACAGTTTGGCCTGCTGCTCGTCCAGGTCCACGGCCACCGCCGCCCCGGCGGGACTGACATGCTTGAAAGAGGCCGCGGCTGGCAAGCCGGTGGCCTGTTTCAGCTCCTTGACCAGTTGCCAACTATTCAGAGCGTCGAGCAAATTGATGTAACCCGGATTGCCGTTGAGCACGCGAAAGGGCAAGCTGGAGCCCATGGTGTACACTTGGGCCGGCCTCTGGTGAGGATTCATCCCATAGCGCAGACTAAGCTGGCACCTGGGCGACAAGTATTGCTTTCTGAAGTAATCGGCTATGTACATATCGTAAGAGTAGGTGTGCTGGAAAGCCTTCACACAGAGCTCCCGTCTCAGTGCCTCCGAAGTGTCCTTGTTCCAGTCCATCTCCTCGGCCACTCGGCCATAATCCGCCGGGTCGCAAACAATCGTCACCCGCTTGTGGTTCTTGGCCGCCGCCCTCAAAAGAGTCACTCCTCCAATGTCCACCTGCTCGATTGCCTCATCCAAACTGGTTCCCTCCTTGCTGGTCACCTCAACAAAGGGATACAGATTGCAAACAACCACCCGCACCAGCTGGAAGTTCATTCGCTCCATGTCGGCCAAGTCGGAGTCCATTTGGCGAGCCAGGATGCCACCATGGACGGCTGGATGCAAGGTCTTCACTCGGCCGCCCAGCATTTCAGGCGACTTTGTGATCTCAGAGACGTCCTTCACTGGGAGACCAGCTTCACGGAGTTGCTTGGCAGTTCCCCCACTTGCCACCAGTTGCAGGCCATTCTTGTGCAAAGATTTGGCAAAGTCAATCAATCCAGTCTTATCGTAGACACTCAATATTGCCAGCTCTTTGTTCTCGTCGCTTGACATTGTTACGCTGTTTTTCTGCTTCTACTTGCTACTTGGCTTCAATTCTAAACTCTAATCGACACTCTTTTTCACCTAATTTCACACGCGCTTGCTCTTTTTCCAATCTAGTCTAGTCTTTTTCTCTGTGAAAAGTTCAATTCGATATTCAAAAATTGCAAATGAGGAACTAAATCTGGGCAACTAATTCGAGTGACTTTCTATGCTTGCCTATCCGAACCAAGATCTGGTTGCCATCCGATCAGCGCCTTCGAGTTGCGACGTCAAAAAAGTTTCAAGTGGAAGATGATAGAGAGAGAGAGACAAAGAAAACAAATATTTACTTCTACACGGAGCTGCTGTCTCGCTTCCGATACAGTGCATTAATCACTGCAAGTGGTCTGTTCTGAGATTTGACATAGTTGGCGCATCTTGAGTCTCTGTCACTAAGGAGCAACATTAGTCTCCTGACAATGATCGCCCTCCATCGGCTTTACTCTTTCGCCCACACCAATTCATAAGATGGCAGATATAATTTATTCATCGATTTACTTTCGCTCCACCAACACTTGCTCTCGACGAGAAGTCATCCATTAACATGTTCCATCTAACAGTGGGAACTGTCCACCAGGCAGCGGCTTGGGAGCGCCCTTGGATGGTAACCATTTCCGCTCTCTACGACGGCTTTTCCTCTACATGGGAACTCTATATCATTGTTCCTTTTCTCCTAATACTTGAACCAAGACGATGGATTGAAAAATGTTCTCGCGCGAACGCGCTGCTTATCACATTTAGGGACGACAACTCTTGCTACTATTTGTCGTTGCATCGATTGTTGAGGTAGGCCTTATCTTGGATCTCAAGCTATCAATCATCTGTTGTTGTTGTCGTTGAAGAGTCTGAGCCTATTCTTCTCTTCTTCTTGTAGTTGCCAGAGCTCTCCTGACCGGAGTCGTCGGAGTTGCATGATGAACAGCTGCATGAAGAGCTGCTCGACGAAGACGACGAACCACTGGAGCTATCAGAGGTGATTCCGATAGGTCTATTGATGTCGACCTTCTCGGTTAACTCGGCCAAATCAGGTCTGTGAATTTTCAATTGTGATAGCCATCTTTTCGAAAGTTTTGGCCTGCTTCTTACAGTTTTGTGCCACACAATCGGAAAATTTGTTGTACTAACAAAGTTTTGTGTGACGGCGATTGTGTCTGTCAGGTTTAGTACGACATGCCACCATCCCGACGGTACAAAAACAGTCTCGTCGGGCCTCTGCAAAATTTCAATTGGCTTATACTGCGACGGCCAATTGGGCAGCTGAGTTCTTGGATAGACTATACTGAACCATTGGGCGGCCTCATAAGACTGCTTCCCTCCCTCGATGGGGTTGAGTTTTATCAATTCTCGCGGCGTATCGGTGGGAAACAAACACCAACGCTTGTATCCTTTAAGTAGGGCATTCCAGGCGCTTGTGCCAAGTGGATCTATGTGAATGCCGGTGCCTGAACGCTTGCCACCCATGACGAACCACCTGTAGGGGGGCCGCCTACGGCTGCCCGCATACTTGAATAGGTCTTCTTTGAAATACTCAGGCAGTGAATAATCATTCAACAGCTGTTTGCCTCGCCCATGTTCGCTAAAATTACCGTCAAATATGTAGAGTGGACTATCATCACAGTTAGTTTTCATGTAATGTATGAAATATTTCATCTTCAATTTTACATTGTAACCATTGTCGTCTTCGCCACACTTGAACTTTGCATTCTTGTATTGCTTATGTAGGTTCTCCAGTGTCCATTTTTCGCGGGCCGGCCAAGACATGGTCACATTGGTCATCACCACTGGGCGTAACAATTTCTCATATTGTTCGATGAATTGTTTGGGTGAAACCAAATCCACGTTTATACGCTCCAAGGTATCTCTTCGTGCTACATCGTCGGGCTGGATATCGAGCCTCTGGGCGAGGTTTAGAATTGTCCATTCGTTCAGGACACTGTCGACCAGCAATTCTAGAGTTTGGAGCGAATTAGTCGTTAGTAGGTGCGAAACTTTTCGGCAATCTTACACAGAGTGGTTGAAGCGAGAAGCTTACCTGGTCTGGCCCTATTTTTTGCTTTTGATATGCGCTTTTGGGCTCGATGAGTACTGAAAGATGATGGCATTTCCTTGTTGGCTGTTGATCAAGTTGGATTCTCCCCCTCGATAGAAAGATATCGGCTACCTCACAAAGCATGAGGCAATGTTTGGAGGAGGCATTGCGCAAAAATCAGCTGTTTCGGTGCTTCTGCACCGGCCATGTGCGATGCGCTATGAGTTCGAGACTGCAGTCAAGAACCACGGGGGAAAGTTGCCAGCGGACCTTGCAATCCCGTCACTCTTCAGCTCAAGAGTTTACGAGTTGAGATATGGCTGACAATATGGCAAATATGGCTTGTGAGCTGGGATAGAAGAAGAGAGAGAGAGAGCGAGGATAGAAAAAAAAGCGTAGGACACCGGGGGTTCCCAGGTGGTCTCCCTCCCAAGTACTAACCCGGCCTAAGGCAGCTTAACTTCGCTGATCTGACGAGAAGCGGTGCATTCTGCCTAGTATGGCCCTACGCGAA
>Ga0058701_10000237_pt1 | contig 44860 bp, 32 predicted proteins | sample AgamicOrMae_FD_97039 | JGI IMG/M metagenome (GOLD analysis project Ga0058701, IMG submission 97039) | Agave microbial communities from Guanajuato, Mexico - Or.Ma.e | ecosystem: Host-associated > Plants > Phyllosphere > Phylloplane/Leaf | place: Guanajuato, Mexico | collected 2012-06-04
ATCATTGAGAGCACATATATCCAACTTGTATATCCAATCCGTATTAAACCAACCCGCTGAGGTAGAAACCCTCATATAAATATCGTAACTACATTCTTATTGTTACACGCGAACCAAGTTTTTGACATAAGAATTGCAGAATACGGCACAGCGCGATATCTAGCTGCTGAAGAAGCCATTGCGCGCCAAAAAGTTTCGTTGTTATGATTGCCACCACGTTCTGGCCTCAGAACATGGCGATCAGAGCTTTCCGCAACAGATCGACTTGGTATTCAAGTCAGCTGATGATTTTATTCCGACAGTAGAAACATTTTAAATCAATCAGGATGTATCCATTAAACATGTAGTGTCCTCCTCACAAACTAACCATGTATATCAAAGACATAAGAAAAGAATTTTTTGACTCTCTTCAGGGGCGAATCCTGATTATGTGCACCTTGGATGTCGACGCCATCTGTGCCTGTAAGATGCTCCAATTCCTGATGGAAAGTTACAATCTGCAATACAGTGTAGCACCTGTTGCTTCCATAGAAGACTTTTGTAAGGCATTTGAGGATTATCGAGCAAGTGTCGACTCAGTGATCACGATAAACTTCGGTAACCTAATCAATATCTGCCGATTGTTGAAACCGCCCCAAAATCTGAAGTTTTACGTCATCGACTCCCATAGGCCTATTAATATATACAATTTTTATAAAAATCCACAAGTTAAATTATTTATTAATGCTAAAAGAGAAGAGGAGCTCAATATACCCAAGGCGCATCAGGTGATATTAAAAAACGACGATGGTCTTGAGGACAAAGAAGAGGAGAATTTGGCCCTTCTAACCGCCGATGCTCGCGATCTCACCAACGAACAATTGGAAAAAAGAAGAGAGCTAAGAGAGTGGCTCGTTAGGAAGCAAAAGCTCTTATTTGACTATGAGGAATTCCATTTCTACAATAGGTCGGTAGCAATAATTATCTATGATCTCGCCGTCGAATTATCCCGTAACAATAACTATCTACTCTGGTTGGGTATTGTCGGCTTGACCTATCAATTGAAATCCGATAAAATCAGTGTACATAAATTTGAAGTCGAGGCCGAGCAAGTACTAAGGCATATATCTCGTAACCAAGTGTCGAGTAGCCATGCACGTGGAAACAATTGGACCATCAATTGGCAGAAAGATCTGCAGCTGGAGTTATATAGGAGATGGAGCGTCTATGAGAGTTTATATCATACTCCATTAGTTGTTTGTAGATTTCAGCTCTACAACGATAAGGGCACAAGGAATTTGTCAGAGTTCCTCGTTGAGACCGCATTGAAACTGGACGCTTGCAAGCAGCCATACGCTGCAATGCCACTCAAGTACCGTTACGACTTGGTAGAAAACATGCAGCAAGTGTGTCTTGGAGATTTACAAGACAAATACAATGTTCAGGAGCTCATAACTCGTTCGTTCGTGATGACTTGTGGTTTCGAAGCGAAGTTTTGTGCCAATGACATAGTCCTAGCATTGAGGGCGCTGCTAGAATCTCACGACCCTAGTTGCACCAAGAACGAGAAATTTGTTCGGGCCATCCAAAGTCTTTCCTTCAGCTTTGATGAGTATAGCTTGCTGGAATTAGGGTTCGAGCGGGCTCGAATACAACTGCGCTCAATGTTTCAACAAGTTAAAGCTCTCATTACGACACTGAAGATCATTGATGCCGGAGTATTCCTCCATATCGACCTACAGGAACATTCTCATATATCTCGCGATTTCGCCTGCGGTGACTCATTGATGTCCTTCGCAAGGTTTCTACTGTCTGCCTATGTCTCATCACTAACAACAAGGGTTGCTCGGAGAGCTGTACGAAAACCTTTGATTCTATTTTGTCCAGATTACAACAACCCGGATGAGATCATGATCGTGGGTATTCCACCAGTGGCGCAAGAATCGAAGAAGAACTTCTTCAGCAAGGCTTTTGAGCAAGCAGCATCTGACATTCAGTGTGAGATTAGAGTGGATTTGAGTGAAACCAATCTAGTTAGGACAAACATTATGAACAAACACATGCTATTAGATCAATTCAAATTGCTACTAGAAGGCTAATAGTGTGCCCCGAAAACTGATTGAATCAAAATACTCTTTCCATGATGAAATAAAGTTCTACTTTGTTATACATCCTCGAGCTGATTGATAGTGATCGAATCAAAACGACTTAGAGGCTACTAGTGACAAAGTTGATCGCCAGAAACCTGATTGAAAATCAATGGTCGGGTCTGCTCGCGTTCAGCCTCACGAAACGAAACCTGTGGTGCGCCGGAATATTTTGTTTTTATATATTTTTGTCACAGAATTTTCATTGAGCGTTCGTCACAATTCAGAACTTTGATAACGATCTAAATAATATGAGGTTTATTTTGAAACATCTGTTCATCTTTCTTTCTAAACCAATTCATAAAATAGTCCAGCCTCTCTTCGTTAAAATGAAAACATGAACGAAGATAGGATATGAATTCTACTCGCCAGCAAAATTCCATTCATAATATCAATCCGGAGGCCGAAAATCAGCATTTTAGGATAGCGGATTCCATTATATCATGGATGGAGAATTGTAAGTCGTCCCGTGACAATAATCCAGAGATATCCTTAACTGCAATACTGCCTCCACAGGCCCAACCATTGCTAGACGATCATCAGTTATCCGCGCCAGGTGTGGCGTGGAACCTTGTTAGAATCTTCAGAATGAAGAAATTGAAACACCTCGTTGATATTAGGAAGCAGCTTTATTATCTAAAGATTTACATTTCCACTTGTCCTGAGTGTGAAAAACTAAATGAAGAATTTGAAAATTTAACGAATCAGCACATGTTAAAGGGCGATGTTCACGCCTATACACTGAATAGTTTGGTTGATATTAAGAATGGTGAATTATATGAGTACCTTGATGGTCTAGTCAGTCGTTCAATAACCCATATCATAAACTGTGATAGATGCAGAGCTAAGGGTCACTATTGTCAACTATGTGGGCCCAGTTGTTTGATGTCGTCGATGATTTTGAACGGCGGTAATGGTAGCAGTATTAGTGGCGCAAGTAATGGCAGCCATAGCTCTCATTCATCAATGAATGGGATCGCCGGTGGTATTACAAATGATAATAATAAATTAACGAATCATACCCAAACAAAGCAACAAGAACAAAGAGCATCCAAAAGTAACCCCGTAACAATAAGCCAGACCCAAGTTCAAATGCCCCCACCACATTCCCTGGCGAGTGCAAGTAATTCATCATTGGCCTCACTAAGATCCGCCTGTAATGATTATGAACTGATATTCCCATTTGAGATTGGCAGTGTTGCCCAATGTCATGCTTGTGGCTGTTGTTATCACCTTAAGTGTTTCATCGATGCCGGTGAGAATTGCCCAAAATGCGAACGGATTCAGAGGCGAAAAGCCGAACAGACTAGTGAGCAAGAACGGGAGAAACAGACAGAGCAATCACACGAACAACAGCAACATGTTGAACAACATCCAAAGCACGTTGACAACAGTCATCAGTTACTGTTACAGCGATAATAACACCTGTTCAATCTTTTATCTAGGGTTGCGCCCTACAGGTAATACAACGCGACCTGCCATAGGAACGATGTAAACTATGCAGACAAGTATACGGTGGTGCGAAGGTTCTCTTTCAGTCTCAGATCTTGTTCCTCCTCCAAATTTGACAATGGACGAGCCACAATAGAGCCGAGCGACTTTACATTCGATCTCGGAGGAGAGGACCAAGTGAGCAAAGCTCAAATAGTCAGGAAGAGATGAGGAAGGAGAACCTTAAATGAAAATTACCTTTTGCTCGTAGTCATTGAGTTTTTATGCCACAAATCGTGGCAGAGTCATATGAGCGAGGAAAGACAAGTGTCCATTTCTTTATAGAGTCGGCGAGGCTTGGTGGTATCTACATTGGCCACCAATGTAGAGAGGCATTATTGTATCTCCAGCGAGCCTAGTCGATTGTCCACTACAATGGGCAAATAGATGGAATGGTGGCCGAGCACATCGTGAATGTGATGTGAAGCGCTCCTGGATGGCTTGTGGAGAGCATTGAATTTGTAGTGTGTTGGCTTTGGTATGTTGCTCGAGATCGTGAAGTGGAAAGCAATTCTATAGAACGTTTGCCCAGTTTGAGGCAATATCGGATTTGAATTCCGAGCCAGAATTTGAATGCGAAAAAGGCGCGACTGCTTTTTCCCAAGCGAATGGGCTTTTTTGTTGAGTTTTTCTCCACTTGGCTCGAGGCAGACCATTGACAGTGAATTCAATGGGCAGCCACTGGAGCCAGTTAAGGGATGAAGAGATTTGGAGACAGTCCACGGGCGTGTTGTGGCCGCGGGCGAGTCGAGGGGGCTCGATGCGACAAGTGTCATTTGGAGGACAGTGGGCAGTTGGAATTGAGGAAATGGACACTTTGTGAGCAGTGGGCTGACCATTTGGGACGGATTTCAGATTAATTTGGCCAGCCGCAACATTCTCAGCTGAGCACAATGGGCGAGGAATAATTTCTCGCCTTTGGCCATGCCACTTGTGGTGCTTGGCCAGCGGCTCTTAGGGCTGGCCTCTAGCTGGCTGGATTGTGTCATTTTTGGAGCAAAGTGTGAAAACGAGCCGCAAATGGAAGCAACAGAGTGTAGTAGAGAGAGAGAGAGAGACTGAATAAGTTTAAGAAGTCAGAGCTCGTCTGACATTAGGAGAAGAGAAACGAGGGAGAATTTGTTGGAGGTCGCTTGGAATAAAGTGCCAATTATCTCTCGTTTCGAATGCGACTGGTATGCATCAGGCGAAATTTGGCCGCATCTCATCATTTGTTGCCGGCCAATGTCCAAGCTGGCTGGCCGTCTGGCTGGAGTCTGAAGTCTGAAGTCTGAACTGGGCTCCATCTGACAAAAGTGGGGTGCTTGTGTGGACAGGGAGAAAGGAGAAAGACGAGAAGCCATTGTCTTGCCTGTTTGAGATTGCCCGGTTGAGCTGGGCCGATTCGGGCTCAACAATCTGGCCAGCAGCTGGCCTTAGTGCTTACCTTAGGGCCACCGGAGAAGAATTTGTAACTATAACCATTGTCTGGCAATAGTTACACTCTGGTGGCGCTAAAGCAAAGAAGAGGAACACAACTAGGAGGAGAGAAGAACAAGCTGCAATGGAACAAGTGGCAACAAGTGTGTGTTTCCCTTTCAAGGAGCGCTTGTCGAGCAAGCGGAGCGTGTGGCCCGTTTGGGAGCGCATCATCAATTGAATTGGAGTGAATTGAATTGGATTAGATTAGATCAAATTGACTTGATGTTGGTCATTGTGCTGCTCACTTACAGGAGCGTGATTGCCGCTCACATGGAGCAGCAAAAGGAGCTCCCATCGGAGAGATGTAATGAGTGCAAGCTGCCTGCTGCTCACTGGGCTTCTGTTTTCCAACTTTTGCAACTTGTCAGCCCCACACAGACAGAGACTGACTGCAGTCAGTTGAACTTGTTGCTTCTGCTGGCCAGAGACTGCGAGCAGTGTGGCAAACTTCACACTTGGTTTGACACTTACATTTGTACTACCAGCAGTAGTTGTGGGCCGCGTTTTGTTCTGATGTGTCGCTCGCTTGTCATTAGTGATGCATTCAAGTGGCCCGCAATGGCCACCCTCTGAATGCTCGCCCATGTTTGACACAAAGGGCCACTTGTGCTCTTGGGCGTCGCCCTTCGCTCTCGGGCCGGCCCACTTGACTAGCGTGCTGCACTTTGCTGAGGCCAGTCAGGGGCTGAAGCTCAAGTCGTGAAGAGTTGTCCTTGTTGTTGTTGTTGTTGTTGTTGTTATTCTGCTGTTTGGTGGGCAATTCAATTGTGTTGCTGCAATTGAGACTCTCGTTGGCCAACGAGACTCCCAGAGAGTCCAGTGGCCAGCAACAGCAGCTTATAATTGGGCGCTAATTTCTCCCTTGGGCGCCCACTGCAGCCCACTGGCACTTATCATTATAAACAGCCGATGACAGTGGCCCTTCTTGCAGAGCGGCAACGAGCGGGGGGCCCTGCAGGATGGGACAGCGCGCAGAGACAGAGACGAGCAGGTCCGCTCAGCAAAAGCGCAGTGCAAATGCAGCCACACCATGTATCTGGTGTCCACTCGGCGCCGGCCACTCCGACAACAATGATGAGCCGCCCAAGCGGCACAGTCCGAGTCACGACCAACATGATTGCAAGCTTCTCACACTTTTCAGGTGTCAAACGATGCGCGCCAACCGTTCAGCTGTTATTTAATCCAATTGGGCTCGCAGCGAGAGCATTTGTTGTTGTTGTTGTTGTTGTTGTTGTTATTGTAACAAATTGAAACACACTCTCTGGTTCTCCTCGTCTTGGAGAACCACTTCTTCTGCTCTCGAGCCTCCGCCTGGCCCACACACGAACTGGACCCACTGGAATCGAGCCGGCCATCTTTGATCCGCCGATCTGCAAAGGCTGCCGATTTGCCGAAAAGGCCGACGCCAATTTGCCTTTTCATACGCGAGAGAGAGTATGAAATCGTCTTTTCATACTCTCTCGCTTCTTCTCCAGACTGCCTTCCCGGCACCTTTCGGGGTCTGAAAGGCTCATGGAGAATGGAGAATGAAGAATGGAGAATGGAGAATGGGAAATAGAAAATGGGAAGTGGAAAATAGGAAATGCCAGCCAAGTGCGCTAATTGGTGGTGGTGCGCAATCGCTTTATGAGCTGTGGGAGAGTATCTCTTACATCTCTTGCCATGTCCAATGCCTTTCGCGCACTGTAAGCCGCGAACGAGTTGCAGACAGACCGATGCGCTGCACTATTTGGTCGCAATTCTGCGGCGGAGTCGGTCTGTGCGCAGCCGAGTTCTTGCACTCGCAGCGAAGAGCCTGCGCGGCCCAAGCGCAGGTGGGGGAAAAAAGGTGGGGGAAGCAGTGCGGGCGGCCAAGTTGGAGCTCGATCGAGTTGAGCCCCACAGACTGGCTGTGGCGGAGCAATGGAGTTGAGTATCATTTGCCAAGAGCCCGGCAAGAAGCGCCAGAGTCACACAGAGTCGACACCATTGGAACGGACAACGAGCCCCCAAAATACAGGCCAACGAGCAGAGAGAGAGAGAGAGACTAGTTTGGCGTGCAATAGTTTGCACAGGAGTCGAGTGTGCGCATGCGCGCGCGCCTCCAAGTTAACGCGCCCACTAAGTGCCTATCATTTGGCTCGGGCCTGTCGCCTGTTTTGCTGCGGGGAACTGGAAGTGGCGGCGACAAGAAGAAGGCTGCGCAAACGAGCCAGCGCCAGAGCAGCGCCGACACGAGAGCAACAACAACAACAACAACGACAAGACACGAGACAGCGACAAGGCAAGACAGCCGGGCCAGCGAGGAAGTGCAGTGGCAGATCGAGTTAGCAGGCGGGACTAGAGCTAGTTTAGTTTAGTTTGTTTGTCGCCTATTATTAGCCTTTCGGAACCTTTCGGTTATTAGACAGTTAGTTTGGCCATTGTTTAGCGCGCGCTCGAGCTTCTGCAAATCGTTTGCACCAGGCGATTGGTGAGAGGCAAAAAAGTTAGTCGAGTTGAGCTAAGGGCAAGAGTTGGCAAGATTTCAGCTCAATTTTCCACTCGCTAGACCTTTTTCTTAAGCTAAGCGAGCTGCAAGCGAGTGGCCAGCGAGAAGCTCGCCAAGAAGTTAGAGACAATCATCGGAGGAAGATTCATCCAATCAAGGCGAAAACTAAGGCGAGAAAGAATTTTTATTTTTCCGTTAAAAATCTGCAAGTTGGACCAATTTGCGGCTTCATTTGGCCGCCCAGATCTCAAGCGAAGAGCCCACCCCCAGTTAGTCCTAAGGGTCGGCAGTGGGCCGGCTTTGGCGAGCACAAGCATGAGGTCGTTTCTCATACGCGACATACTGTCTGACGCGCAGGCTGCTGCAGCGGCGGCCAACAGCATGGCGAGCGCCAACGCGAACGCCGCGCTCGCCGTCGCGGCCGCTGCAGCCGCGGCCGCCGCAGCCGCCAGAGCCCAGCAGCAGCAGCAGCAGCAACTGGAGCTGGAGCTGGGCGAGAAGCCGCAGGCCACCAGCACCACCAACTCGTCAAGCAGCACCACCAATAGTAACAATAACAATAATAATAGTAATAATCTTAATCTCAACAACAACGACATCAGCAACCACCGCAACAAGCAGCTGAGCGACGAGTTCGTGAAACAGCAGCAGCACCAGTTTCTGGGCCTCCAGCAGCAGCAGCACCTGCACGACGCCCAACTGCTGCTCCAGACCCAGCAGGCAGTGGCGGCCGCCGCCCACCAGCAGCACCAGAACCTCAGCCACAACCTGAGCCTGAGCCTGAACCAGAGCTTGAACCCAAACCCAAGCCAGAACCCAAACAAGAACCAGTTGAGTCTGCACTCGGGCCAGCAGCAGGCAGTCTGCGAGCCGCCGCCGCACAGTCAACAGTCGGCGGGCACGAGTGAACATTCGCAGCAGAGCGCGGCCAACGCGCAGCAACAGGCACCACCACCACCCAACTTCGAGCATCTGAACTCGCCGCTCGACGCGCTATTCCAAATGACCTCCAGCACATTCGAAGCCCTGAAGAGGGGCGAAAAGCGCAAAGGTAAGTGTCAGCCCTACTTTTCCGGTGAAACGGAATCTACTCAATCACAAAAATCTGCTTTCGGCCACCCTCGGCCCAACGTAAACCAGCTCTCCAGAGCCCAGAGTGCATTATAGGCCGCACGCAGCTTGCCGACGCCCAAGCTCTCGGGGGCGGCCAGCAGGTTGCCCCGGCTGGGTGTGCGTGTGTCTGGCACTTGTGGGCGCCTACGAGCAAGACTCTCGGGCGGCCCGCTGGTGTTAGAAAGGGGCGGCACGCTCGATTTGCCGCTCCGTCAGGCGCGCCGCCGCCGCCGGCGCCCTTTTGTCGCCGCACGGCCCACTTGCAAACTAATTAGCCGGCCGGCTCGCCGAGTCGCGCTCCTCGTCGCCGACTCGCCCGGACAACGCTCGTCGGGGCCGCCCGCTCGCCGTGGGGCGCCCCAAAACGGTTGGGGCCCCTGTCAAGTGTTGTTGTTTTTGCCGCGCCGCCGTCGCAGCCGAACACGCGCACCATCAATCACAGTGTGTTGTGCGCCGAACTGGGCTGCGCGCGGCGCTCCACTGGGGCGGCACTTTTGCTCCAACTTCTCTGGCCCGGCGCACCAGAGCACAGCTGCGGCACAACAAAGCGCCGGCCGCACTCCACTTGCGCTGCCCTGCGCTTTGTATACACTCTCTGCATGGAGTCAGTGCACACAGTCAGCGCATACAGTCACTGCACACAGTCAGTGTATAAAGTCAGTGTATTAAGTCAGTGCTCAAAAAGCAGCCCCGCAAAGCCAGGCCCAAAAGCAATAAGCAGCAGCACCTATTCAACACACACTGTCTTCAGGGGGAGCTCTCTATTTTCTCCCTCTCTCCCTCTCTCTCTCGCTCGCTTGCTCATTTTACTAATTGATCGTAATCACTTTGTCGGAAAATTCTCCATCTCTCTTTAAAGTGTTCAAACTATACAGTCTCTGTTAATCGTCTGGCTGTTAGTTTAGCTAACTTTGTTTTTTGTTTAACTTGCCCCTCTTCAATCTGGTCTCTACTCTACTCTATTCTACTCCACTTCGCTTCACTTCAATTCCTTTTCCTTTCCCCATTTTAGCTCCAGTTTCGCCAACAGTTTAGTTAAATGTTAAATAAATTGAGCACCACTCCAGTCAACTTGTATCCCAGCTCATCTCCATACTTTTCTCACTGTCTCTAAGTGAAAATTCACCATTCTCTATCCAACACTATCACACACACACGAGAAAGCCGCCAACTTCTATTCTCCTTATCGCCTGCCAGCCATCCTCTAGCCTCTTCAACTTCAGGATTCAGTATTCATGAATAATGAACGCTTATAACAAACAAACCACAGTGGCCCGAGCAGGCCAGACGGCGGCATCGTTTTGTTGGCGCCACCAGAGAGCACAGCTTCCACTGCCACGCATAACCAGACCCACTTGGCGTCATGCAAACTCGCCTTTCGGGCACAAAAGCCGCTCGCTCGCCTTCAGCCCTAAGCTCAGGCCCATTTGCAGCCCCAGAGCGCCCACGGCTTACTATATGCGAGCGCCTATCAGCTGGAAACAGTGTGTAACAGTGTGTAACTGCCTATTCGTCTTATCGGGCCCCAAGCGGCGATCTGCGCCCCCAGCCAGTCCTTAGGGCCAATTGTTTCCACCCAAACATGCAGCGCAATTCATTATGGTGCCCGAAATTAGCGCCACTCAGCACACTCAGCGCTGGGTGTCAGATTGGGCTCAATGCACTGGCATTGCATTTGGGCCTTTGGGCGGCCCAAATGGAGGCGGCTTTTTCTCTTTAAACTTCTCGAAGACACTTTGCAGCATTCTCAAACGTTTGGGCCGAATTTCTTCGCCCTCTGTTTAGAATAATCTTGTTGAAAAAACAATGCCCCCTCACAGTTGGCCATTTGGGCTGTTTAGTTGGGTGCTTGGCTGGACACGAGGCGGATTCCTCAATCGGAGTTTGGAAGATGTAACATCTCACAACAAACGGGCCAATAGATACAGTTGTTTTGAGGTTTATATGAAGTTTTTCTACATATAAACACACCAAACGGTTGCACAACATACTGTGTACAGTGAAAAAGCACTTGAAAGCAGGAACATTCGTTTAAAATTCAAAATTTAAAATTGGCGCCACTTCTGCACGACTTCTGCGCCACTATAGACAATGCGCCGAATTGTGATTGAGCGCGACACGTGACTTGCATACACTGTATGCGATACAGGCGAGCTTGCGCGCAATAAGTTCGCGCGCAACCCAAGCTGAGTCGACTTTCCATGTGCGCAGAAAGGCCGAACTGCTGGACTGGCCCCGTGCGAGCGAGCCCTTCGCGCAACCCCTCAAACGAGACAGCCCACTTTTGAGTGACGCCACTGGGCCGCAGTTCAGAGTGTCACACAATGTCTGCATCTTTGGCTGGCCCATTTTGGCCTTCTTGCCCCAATGGTTGCAAGAAAAAGGCCTGAGATAATGGCAGAAAGTGGCAGCCAACTGCTGCCCGGCGGCATCATCAAAAAGTGGGCCGCCCTCGGCTGGCGTTAATTGATTTTTTCGCCCGCCGTTGCGCATTCCAAACAATTGGCTCCTATCTCAATGGGGTGCACCAGCTCGGCGGGCACCTTGTTCAATTTGTCTGCCCGCAACACAGAGTGGGCCTGAAGGTGAGCGGCGGCGGCGAGCAGTAGTTTGTGCTAATTGTCGCGCGCGTGCTTGGCCAATTTGTTGTCGGCCCTGGAAGACAAAGAGGCCAGTTGGTTGTTGCGAGAGTGAGCCAGCGGCTGGCACTTGGCACGTTTGCTCTTTCTCTTCGGTTTCAGTCTGGCCAGTTTTTGGCAAAAACGGACACAACATAATGAAGCAGTGGGCTCACAGGGAAAATCAGCTGCCCGTCTGTGTGTGAAATTTAATATTTCCTCCATGCTCTCGGCCGTCTGGCTGCCGAGCAGACGCGTCGAGGAGGCAGGAAGAGGCGGAGAGAGAGAGAGAGAGAGCGGAAAGGAGGCGGTGCGAGGGAGGCGCAAAAAAGTGGAGAAAAAAAGGTGGCTAAAAGGTGGCCAAAAGGCGGCGAGTTTGGCCTCGGAAGGTGAGAGCGCCCACGGGGGACAGTGTGCGGCAATGGGCGCTCGTTGCGTTCTCACACTTTTCGCCCCCAAAAGCCCAAAGGGCAAAGTGGGCGCTCGTGTGCAGTGGAAAACGGGCGCACGACTCGCGCGCACACATTCTGCAGAAGCCACTGTGCAGCGCTGCACACAGTCTGTAGAATCTACACTGCAGATTCTACAGTCTAGATTCTACACTCCAGAACTTGCACTGGACGGCGGCCAGTCTCTCGGCCACTTGTTGTTGCCGCCCTCCTGCCCAAGCGTCCACTCCGACACACTGACCACAGCCGCACTCAATGGGCCTCGTCAATGGGCCGGCCGAGGGTCACGAGCGGCACGGAAGCTGCTCGAGTGGCGCCCAAATGGCTCCCGTTCGAGCCTCCATCCGACTCGGCCGAGCTCCAGCCGATTGTAGAGTGTACATATACAGTACATATAAGTCTAGCTGGTCCCAAAGTGGGACCAGAACTCGCCAAATTGGCACAGGTGAACTCTATTAGCTCTGATTTAGGCAGTTTCCAAAGTTTGCAGAAATAGAGGCCATGATTGTCCAGCAAAGAGAGCTGCCTCCATTTGCCCACTTTCTTCAAGCACTCAAATGATCGCCCTGACTTTTCTCCGACTGACAAATGGCCCGTCGCCAGTCTCTCGGCAGTCGAGCGGCCCGCCAGTGGCTGGTGTCCACTGTGTTTGGGGCAAACAAAGGCGCAAAGGACGCAGGCAGTCTGTGTTTGTTTTCTCGCCCTGCTCGCAGCTAATCCACCGCCACCCAACGGCGCCTCACTGCCCGCCCGCTGCGGCCCACCCAACTTGATTGAGACTTCCGAGCGTCTAAGACAGTCTCAGATACTCTTGGACAGTACCAGACAGTCGCAGTGGGCTGACTGCTCCACCACGAGCGGAACTGGGCGCCTAGAGGTGCCCTTTCAATGCGGAGCCTCCGAATGGGAACTACTGTCGTCCAGCGGCGGACAAGTGGCCGCCCTGAGTTCAATTCGCGCCCCTCAACGCTCGACGCTCCAGGCTCGAGCTCCGGCTCTGAGGCTCCACATGGCGCCACATGCTGGGTGAAAAAGTGGCCCCATTTGGACCTTCCAATCGGCCGCTCTGATTCCGCAACACTGCAGTGAGGCAGTGGCGCCCAAAGCGGAGGGGAAAAGCAGAGGGTGCCTTTCCCCAAGCAGAGCGAATTTGCCAGCGTGCGAGTGCGGCAGTGCAATGGGCTGGCGCGCGCGATTGGCCCACTCGCGCCGCTTGTGTGCGCCTTAGGGCGGCCGAAAGTTGCCCGAAGTTGAAGGAAGTCTCCTCTTGCCTCTCGGCTGGGCCACAGACAGGCCGCCGCCGCCTCTTTTGGGCCGCTTGTTGTGGCTCGTGCTCGTTGGGGCGCGCATGAATGAAGAAGCGGAGCCCCATTTTGATCTCCATGATTTCCATTTTGATTGATTGGCGGCGGCAGTGGCGCTGCGGTCCAGGCGCGCCGGCGGCCCAGTGCTCGCCTTTGCGGCCCGCTTTGGGCCGCCAACTTGCCCTCGAGGCGCAAGTGTCTGGCGCTCCATCAGGCCAGCTCTTGCGGGGCAAAGTATCGGCCAAAGAGGCCGATAATTTGCAGCAACAAGTCAGCCGATTGGCGAGGGGCGCTAATTTGGGCCCGAGCGGCGTGTTGACGGTCGCTCGCTGGCTTTCCCTTGCAGCTCCGGCGAGTTGGCGGCTGGCCAGTGGACTTGACTCGAGTCGCTTGAGTCCCAGAGTGTGATTAGGCGGAATTAGCGGCCGGCCGGAGACAGTGTGTGGCTGCTGATGGGCGGGGCGGCCCAGTGCCAATGGCGTCCAATTAAGCGCAGTGGAGGAGGCGACTCGCAGGCAGCGCTCAGCATCAGACCTAAGGGCGCGCGCAGTGCACAGCATTGGACCTAAGGGCACTGGTCGGCCTGCTGGCACACACAAGTGCGCGCGGCCAACGTTCGCTCGCGCTGCACTCCGAGCGTGTCGCGTTGGGCCCAAAGCGCACACGCTGGGCCGCCTCGCTCGGGCGCAAAAAATTATCAACCAGCGGCGGCCTTCATTATGATTTCAATATAATTATATCATGACATTATTATCAAACGACGACATATTCCCGCCCCTCAGAGGCTGATTATATTTCACCAGCAGCCTCAAGCGAGCGCCACAGACAGCCCAAAGCAGATGAGCAGACGATCAGGCAGACAATGATGCTCTGTGGGGGCCACACAACAAAGCCTCCTCTCGTCGTCCACTTATGTTCCTTCTCTCTGTCGACAGGCCACGCAAGGGTCCTTGTCTCTTTGTGAAAAGTTCGCCTCTTGAAGGATCTCTCCCAAAGGAAAGCCCAAAGTCTTTAAGAGGAGGCCCCAAAAAGTGAGAGGCAAGTTAATCTTGTCGCAAACATTCTCAGCTTCGTGCCAAAGAGAAGCGCGCCCAAAGGGAGCCCACAAAGAGCCTCTCGCTGTGAGCCAACTCTGCTCACAAGATGCGGCCCCAAACTGCTGCTTGCAAGAGGCAAAAAACATCATCATTAAATGGGAGTGAATAATTTGCGCTGCCAGTTCGCTTCTTCTTCTTCTTCTTTCGACCACAGCAAAAGCTCCAAAGGCCCCAAAATGCAGCCCCAAAGCGCCGGGGACAAGCACACGCTTTTGTTGTAAATTAAATCCTTTGCCAATTGGCTAGAACAATCAACTGGCGCTGCTCGTTGGCCGCCGCTCCCAGTCCTCCGCCCGAGCCACTTGGGGCCCTCTCTTTTGCCTCAGCGCTTAATGAGCGCCAATCGGCTTTCCTTTGAGGCTCGTGGTGGCGTTGAAGCGGCTGGCTTGCGGCCGCTGCTTGCCTGCGGCTCACAAGTCAGCGCAGTCCAGCAGTAAGTTGCCCGCCACAGACTGTCTCCGGCGCGGCAAGACACTGGCGACACGGGAGGCACGCTAACTACTCGGGCGCAGTGCCGCCCACATGCCGGCGCCCAATCTCGCCCGCCTGCAAGCCCGCAAGACGCCGATCTGGGCGCCGCTCGGGCCCCATATAGACGCGCGGCCGCGAGGCGCAAACTGGGCCGCCTATTTGAGCGGCCGTGCTCAGTGTTGCGCGGCCGCTAATCGAATCAGGTGGCTGTTTGTCCATGCGTCTTCCTGTGCGCTCTCTGGTGCTCTAGCCGGCCGGCTGGCGATCGGGCGCTCAATTTGTTGGCCGGCGCGCGGCGATCATTATGTGCGGCTCCTTATGGGCACAAGTGCAGACAGTGTGCGGCGCGCAACTTGGACCAGAGCACACAAGGCCCACTCCACAAGCTGAAAGGGAGCCCCAACCAATGTGTGTCGAGTGTGCGCTTTTTACGCTCAAATGAGCGCAAACTGTTGACTTCTGCTCCGCGCCCCAACAGAAGCCACTCTCTGGCGCGCACAAATGGAATTGGCCGCCCCTAAGGCCAGGCGACGCGCGCTCATCTCGCCGCTCTACTCGATTAGGCACGCCCGTGGCGCCGCTCGAGTGTGCGCGCTTTGTTGCCTCTTATTGAAAATCGGCCCAAACAAACACACACTCTCTCTGCTCGTCTCCAGCTCGCCTCGTCTCGGCTCCAATCCAACGCTGGCTCCCCTTGGGTACAAATTGTTTTTCTCTCGCCCAAATCTAGCCCACAAATTTCCCCCTCCCACTTCCACTTGATAATCTCATCGCCGCCCAATCTACACCAGCCGGCCGGCCAGCCAGCCCGCGAACAAGTGCACACCCAAGTGCAAGTGGGCCCCGATTATCCGCTCGAATTAACAACCACACGCATACACCATCCACTGCGGCGGCTCCCTCGTCGCTATGGGGCCGAAACTTATCTCGGGCCCCCCCGCGCGCGCCCCATTCATTCCAATCAATTTGGTGCCGCCAATTTAAGGCCCAAAGAGGCGCCCATTTCCGCAAAAACATCATCATTATATCCTTTCTTCTGTTCTTCTTCTATTCTTCCGCCGCCAATCTCGCCCCTCCCGCCCCCTCGACTCCAATCTCCGTGCGGCCGCTACTCTGAGCTGGTGGCGTCGGCCGCTCTCTCCTCAGTGACGCCTCCTCGCGGCCCGCGTCCAGCTCGGCTCGCCAAGACGCCTCGATGACAAATGCCGCCGGATAGTGCCCTCGGCCGTCTAGACACAGGCCGAAGGAGCACTGGCCGTGTCTCGCCGTTCAAATGGGCTCACTTGCGGCCCATTTGATCCTCCATTTGGGCCAAACTATAAGGTCTGGCTGGCGCTCGTTTGTGAGCCGCCGCAACGAAAGCTTGCTAGCCGTCCAATTGCACCATCGCGCGCCTTTTGCTGCGATGTTCTTTCTCTCGCTCTCTAGCTTATGGGGCTTCTCCTTAGATCTTCTCGCTCAGGCCACGCCTGCCAAGCCATTTCTTCGCATTAAATATAAATCGATCTTTCACCCTTGGCTGCATTCAATGTGACAAAATAATCATTAATCATTGAATTTGTCGCCGCCCCGAAGGAGTGGAATGGAGCGGTGCGCTCTAGCCGAGCTCATGGTCGAGCCATTCGGCAGGCAGATGATGATAGTTGCTTGCTGTCGGACAAAAATCGACCCTCAGGACGCGGATTTGGCCCAACGATCTCGCTAGCAGCTAGCTAAATATACGCACTTGCGCCTTTCTCCACTTTCCAACACGACGAGATTGTGAATGCCCTCGTCATGGGCCTCCTCTGGCCACACTTACAAAGGCGAACCACACAACTGCTCGCCCTTATCCTGAACTACCATTTACGCGTCACGCAATCCATGATGGCCGCCTCCAAAGGATAGGTTGGCTTGGGTGGGCAAAAAACAAGTGCAAATATCTTTTCTTTCTAGTTCCTGATTACGTCTTCTCTGATTTCTTTAATATTTACGATGATATTTTTCACAACAATATGTTCTCTATAATTCGCTGCCAGCCTGCTTCCAGCACGCGCTCCAGATTCGCCCATCGAATTGGGGCTTTTGCTCCTCCTCCGCCGGCTGCCCTCCCTCAGCAGAGCCTATTGTGCAAGCCCTCTTTTGGGGCTCAATGTGCGCGCTTTACTCCAAGCGGGCCGATTTTGAGCCCAAATCAACCCAAAGAACCCAGCGAACTTTGGCACTGAGCTCTGTGGATCCCACAGGCCTGACCAAAGAGGCTTGCCCATATCTCTGCTCAAACGTGTCGAACGAATTATTTCACGCTCCATACTATACGATATATTTGTTAATTGTTTTTGTCATGCAACAATAATTCGATAACACAATCTCCACATTGTTGGACACCTCTTGAGCACAGCCAAATGGCCCCTCTCCAATGTTTGTTGTCTATTTGCTGGGAAAAATGGCGAGATAATATCTCACTTTCGACTCTAATTCAAGAGTCCCGGGCCCCAAATGATACAATTAGATAGCCAAACGGAACAGTTCTGCGGCAATTATTCATCCCGTACAGATTTCTATCATAATCATAATCACCACGGTCATCATTGTGGTCGCTCTCAGATCAAAGCAATCTTATGGCCGAGTTCTGAAAGGAACATATGCCAAATGTTTCAATCCGTATGCGTATCTTTCGGGGAGTTGTGTGAAAAATTGGCCTGTTAGAGAGAGAGAAAGAACCGAAGTTAAAATATTCACACACAGACAAGTAACCCAACCAAATCAGTTGATGGCTCAAAGGAACTGCCCGCTTGTTTGTTTGTATGAAGCGGCATTATCGTCTTCTTCCACATGATCATCATCATCTCCCCCATGCTGTGCTGCTTGTCTATCTGTCTGCGGTGGCGGCAGCGGCGGCGGCGGCAACTAGAAAGGAAGCGATTGTTTTTTGCCTCGCCGACATTAATGAATAGGAAAACTGGAGGAACAAGAGCAAGAGAGAGAGAGAGAGAGAGGCCGCCGGAGGTTAAGTCCGTTCCTTCGTGTGCACTGGCCAGTGGAAGCTTTGGATTGGTGCGAGAGGAGGAATTTGCCACGAATATCCTTTTTCATCTGCCGTGAGATGAGGGGCGAACAGGCAGAGAGGGGAAGAGAAAAAGAGAGAGAGAAAGAGCACCAATTAAGCGCTTGTTGCATTGTGTATGAATGCAGAGTGCCGACAATGAGGCTTAAGCGATGGCGCCCAAGTCAAGGAGAAAAGGGAGTCTCTAATCTGGCATTTGGGTGCTCGTCTTTCTTTTCTCGCGTGCGATATGTTTTATCATGACGCCGCTCAATTAATCCCCATTAGCCCACTGGCCCTCTCTTAGTATTCCCATAATTTACACGGCGCCAATGTTAATTTGTAAACAATGGCCTCCATAAGCAGATTGATTCGCCTTATCACTTGGGAACCATGGTGAAGAGGTGCTGCAAAAGCTGCAAGAGAGCTGCTAGGCCTCTCGAATGAGCCTAATTCATCATCATAAGCGGCAGACTATCTAATTTGGGCCAATAGCCAACACTTCATTCAGAGGGTGTGTTCATTTAGTAGACGAACAAACGAGCTTAGGATGCCAAGAGTTCGAATGAATGCGAGGCGCACGCCGGCCATTAGCCCGGCAAAGGTCGGCCATGATGGCAAAGTGGCCAAGTGATTAGGCGAGAGAGAGAGAGAGAGCAGGCGAGCAGGAAAGAGGCAAAAGGCATCCTAATACTAAGGGATGGGCAAAGTGTAATGCAGAGGTGCTCAGACAAGCTCTCATGTTTTCGTAACTACCTCTCCTGCTACTCCTGCAGCGATTTGACGGCGCAAGCTCAGGATGACAGCAAAACAATTAGATCCCTATTGATACATCAAAAGGTTAAAAGTTGAGCTGAGTCAAAGGGCAGAGAATTAGGACCTTTAGGCCGGGCTTAGGATGATCACAAGATCGTGCATGATGATGGCTCTCATTTTGTGTTTCGCATGACAAGAATAGTCAGCCTTTCCGTCGGCGTGCAATGGCATTCGTCTGACTTTGATGCGAGAATCTGTCTAGCCCCAAGGTTTTGAGCACGAACGGCAAAGAGTTGTTGTTGCCTCTGTGAGACTAGAGACTTGTTCAAACCGAATAGAGATGGAAGTCAAAAGATTTGCTGCTCGCTCATCGAGTCCAACTTGGTGCGCATGATTTCTCGATTAGTCTGGCCCTATTATAGACTAGCTCGATCGCACCATTGCTCCGGCACAATAGAGCACCGTAGGACTGCAGGCTAGTGCGCCATTGGCCCCACTGGGTTATTGGCGCTCGCTGGTTGATATAGAAGAAAAGGGGGAGGTGTTTCTCGTGAGATTGGAGCTTAGGGAGCATGACAAGTGATAAATAGAATCATTATTACTATTATTATCATGGTAGCTCTTTGGAATGTGGGCAGCTTTTATTATTATTTGAAGCCGAGGAGAGAGGGAAAAAATTGGGAGCGCGAGACTGATGATGTTAGTTTGTTCGTGCGATGTGGGATTGCACTAAGGGAAAAAGAGTCTCTGTTAGACTAGCACAAGTCTCAGCCAGCCAGTCCAAGTGGGCCATAGATGCTTATGGTCTGGAGGGATCACTATGGTGATACAATGATATGAGTTTGGGGATAATTGTAAGTGCCGTCCACGTTCCATGGGGTAACCATTGGGGCAGCAGCAGCAGGCAGTCTCAGCTCAGAGGGGGGAGATTCTCAGGCATTACGAGTCGAGATGAGAGAGGGAGAGAGAGAGAGACTGTCAGTGCTCGACTGGCCACAAAGGAGCTCCAAGCAAGCTGGGAGGCAAATTAACATTAGCACTGGCCAAGAAAGAAACAGGCCAACTCCCTTGGGGGTCTGTTCATTCTGCTTGTCGACTAGTTGGGCCACCAGCAAGCGTCGACCACCGACCACTGACCACGGTGTTCGGTGTTGGTTGACGGCGAGGTAACTCGATGGCTGTTTGCAATCTAATAGAAAACTGGCTCGCCACTTCACCAGTGAACGCTGGCCACCTGAACGCGCCGCACACACACAAAGCCGCCGTCGGAGGAAGGCAGGAGAGAAAAATAATAATAGTAATAATAATAAGAGTTAGAGCAACAATAATAAGTACTCCTCCGGCCGGTGAGTCCATTGTTATCCAGGGCGGGTTGTCTGCAGGTTGGACGGCCAGAAGAGAAGCAATAAGGAGTTATAGAGATATGCGCCAGACGCGCGCACCATTAGGAGGAAGCCGGCCACCATCCGAGGCCATTGTGTGCACTTGCTCGCTGGTTCACTTTATAGGAAAAGGCCGATCGAAGCAAAGGCTCCATTCTGCGGCTTCTCTCTCGGTGAGCGACTTGGTGAAAAAGGCGTCACAAGCGACAGACGAGAAGGAGGGACAATTTTTTGCATTGTCATCGTTGTGTGGCCAGTTGCCAGCACCAGTGAGTACAGTGCCCCGCTCCTGTGAGATTTTGCCCCTCAATTCACACGCCAACCAGCGAGAGGTAGCCATTGAGGCAGCCAGGGACAAAGGTGTCAGTTTCAGTGTCATTGTGTGTGGCCAAGGTGGTTGAAATGGTGGTTGAAACCACAAGTGCCGCAGACAGAGATGAATAATTGAATTGAGCTGTGGGCCATCACTGGAGCACCGAATGGAGCGGTGTGTCGGTGGCGGCACTTGAAGTGTGGTGGTCGTGTGTCGTGCGTCTGTGCGAGTGAAGCAGGTGGGCCGCTTGTCTGTCTGGGTGTGATAATGGGCAACAATGTGGCCAATTTTGCGGCTCCATAGCTGCATCTCGTTGGTGGGAATGGGCCAAATGGAGGAGGCCTCCTTGCCGCCCTGGACACACAGGATCATAGACTATCGCCGGCATCAGTGAGCACTTGGTGCTTGCGATCGAAGCCGCCCGAACAGGCTCAAAAAGGAAACAGTGATGGGTAATTTGACGCCGGCCAGCCTGCCTATGCACTGTTTGCGGCTGCCCTTCGTCATGTGTGGGGTTTAGCCTGTTGTTCCAGTTGGCCCCATTGAGTTTGGGTTGGTAGCTCGTTTGAGTGTGGCGCTTGGGCGGCACATGAGTCCACCTTGCTGGTTGGCGGCGGCGGGTTTGCGTGTGAAAAATGTGCGTGCTCAGGTATCATTATGCTGGGCCTGTGGCGCCGCAAGGCGAGAGCAACAAAAACAGAAACAACAACAACAACAACAACAACATAGCAGGAACAACAAAAGCCAAAGGCCGCGCTTTACTTTATGCGCGCTGTTGGAGGGGACAAAATTGTTCACAACTCTATTAGATTGTTGCCCGCTCATGGACAATAAGTATCATCGTGCAAGGCCAGAGGCGGCATGCAGCCCAGAGCACAAGATCAAGCGGAGCCAGCCGAGAGTTAGTGGAGGGCCAGTGGAGCCAGTGGAGAGTGCCCCCATTGGTCATGATTTGATTTGCGCCTCAAAGTGGGCGCGAGAAAACAAGTGGACGAGGGTCGGCCGACTTTGAAGGCGGCTTTGTTGAACAGGCACCACTGGCTGCTCGATGATAACAACGCCTTCAAGTTTGAGACCGCAAATTTTGACACCGGTGTATGTGTATGATAATGTTGGACACGCGTTTGTGGAGCGGCGGGCGGGCGGGCATGCGGGCGGTGAACTCCTGTGATGTCTCAATCATCGAGCGCGCGCATTGTTTTGGTGCTACAGTCTGTTGGCGGCCGCTTTTTGCCACTTGGCCGCCCGCCGTCCACTGCTATGCTTCGGGCCCGCAGGGCACACGCAGCGCACAGGCCAAAAGGAGGATGCCGCCGCCTCGCGAACACATCCCATTGGGACTTTCAGCTAGAACAACAACAACAACCACTGGCACGCTCATTATGATCCTCGCCTCAAGTGGCACCTAATCTAATCTGATGGCCGTTCGCCGGCGAGTTAGCTGTGGGCTAATGTTGTTTTGGAGAAACGATGTGAAAAATTGCAATGAACACCGGCGCACTCTGTCTCCCTGGTGGAGGCATTGGACGGCACGAAGGTGAGGAGCACGCTCTCGGCCACTTGAGGCTCGCCACCCGACGCCTTGCGGACTGAGGCGGGCGGGAGAGTAGCCTTCTGCTGCTTGAATGTGCCCAGCCGACGAGACTTGTCGCTGTCTCAACTCGCTCCACCTGTTCGCCAGTGCACTGGGCTGGCCTGTGTGGGATTGTGAGATAATTTGTGCCAATTTTGCCTGCCAGTGGGCAAAGATGCAAGGAGGGCCAATTGGCTGTGCCTGTTTGGCGGCCATTCAGCGACTTGTGGAAGTGCGGCAACAAGACGAGCAAAAGATAGTTGCAAAACGGCAACCATTTGGCTCTTGTGGGCTTTCTGGAGGGTGAGAGAGTCTCGATTTGGCTTGAGAGCTGTAGTGTAAAGCTGGAAAGCTGCAAAAAGCTGCAAAAAGCTGTAAAGCGCCAACACGCTGGCCCACAGGCGCCGTCACTCAGCGGGCGCACTTAGGCCAATGGGCAAGTGCGTGGCGCCAAGTGTGCATTGGGCAGCAGCAAAAGCAGCAGCAGCAGCAGCCAAGCGGCACCACTGGACTAATCGCCTCCAATTGCAGCCTATCCTTGTCTATATCCACATGGGAGATAGAGATATTCTTTTTCCACTCCAACCAAGCTCCATGTATCTTTTTTACGTATTGTTATTATAATTATTTAGTGGCCAATGAGGGGCATTTATCATGGCGCGCCAACGATCTAGTTTGAGTGAGTGGCCAAGCGAGTGGGGTTGGATTAAAGAGGAGAGGAGGAAAACGAAGAAAGCGAGCGAGGAGCAACAGTTGGTCGGCTCGCTTGGCTTCCTAATGATGCCGATCAGAGTTATCCCTGTTTGCTGCTGGCCCTCCTGGAGGCTTGCTGTGCTCTGTTTCGGCGGCCTCCAGAGGGGAGCCGCCGTCGCTTAGGGCCAGAATGGGGAGCAGAAGCAGAGGCAGCAGAGGCAGCAGAGGCAGCAGAAGCAAAAGCGGGAGCATAGAGTAAGTGGAGAGCATCATAATGATTGTTCGATTAATGCAGATTTAACAGGCACGAGAAAGAGAGAGAGAAGCCGCTCGTTGGAGGGCAATGTAATTGATTTGGCCTCCTCTGGTTCGCTCTGACTGCTTCATTAATATCCACTGGAGCAAGTTGCTGCGGCCGCTCAATCGAAGCAAATCGGAGTGGGCCCAAAATGGACTGCCGACAGGCCTTCAGTGGAGCTTCGGTCCTTTCGGGTCGCCCTAAGCTCCACTGTGGCAGTGCGCTTGAATCAAGCGGCTGGATGCAGCCAATGCGGCGCACACAGTCTGCACAGGCTGCCTGCCCGCTGGCCTGCCTCTTTGCAGGCGGCACACTAGCAATATTCGCGGCCAAACCGATTTATCACCTTTTTCTCGCCGCCCTCAAGCACACACCACTCTCCATAGTGACGGGCGAGCCACACGAGCCGCTCGTGGAGGCCACGTTAGTGAGCTCCTGCAGCCTCAAGCTACCGTGCAAGTGGCGGCGGTATGCAGTCTGTGCTGGAGACTGTCTGTGCCAGTGCAATGGCGACTAGTTGGCAGTGCAGAAGTCTGCCCAAGCTGAGGGTCAGCTTGGGCGACAAAACGGCGACTTTGAGGGTGAGCAAAATGTGGGGGAATTGGGCCCCACGCTTTTGGGGGCTGCAGAGGAAGAGTGGCAGCTGCTCTTGCTTTTGTTCCGAAATGATTTTTGATATGTTTATTAGCAACTGACGAGGCGCCTAACAAACGAGCGGCGGGCCGCAATTGGCCCTTTGGGCTGGGTGTTTTCTCGCCAAATGGTCCTCTACTGCATAGGACCATTTAGGGCCGCACTTCAGGCCAAAGGCCAAAGGGCAGGCTTGAAGCGTGGGGCCAAAGGTGAGGGTGGGCGGCGCAGACAGTCTCACCTGAGGCGGCGTGGCGGCGAGCGCGAGTCCAGTGCGTGTCGTGTGGGCAGAGCTAGTCTCGCGCTCAGTTTCGCCGCCTTCACTGCACTGTGGAGGAGGCTTGGGCCAAGTGGGCGAAGTGGCGCCCTGATGGATTGGCTTACCCAATGGGCATTTAACGCACAAGCTTTGTTGTCCGACTGCAAAAAGAGGCGTCAATTTTTTGGCCCAAAACAATTTATCATTTGGCTCTCAAAATACTTAGACACCTCTGTGGGCTCTCTCGCTTGGCAGCAGGCGCTCTTTTGGCTCGAATGGCCACGAGGAGGAGTGTAAGTCATAATTTGCGTGTCTGAGAGCGGGGCACGATACTGTCCGAAGTGGATACAGTTATCTTCTTCCATTTGGCCGCCCTAGTCCGCCGCCAATCCAGTGTCTGCGCTTAGGGCAAAGACACGCAGACGCACGCGCACGCACAAAGGACTAGCTGCACTCAGGGAGCTGCTGGCTGTCTGCCGGCCCGCAGACAACATGAACCCGCTAATGCCCCGCCGTACAAAGACAACCATCACGCTTTTCTATAAGTGTCCAAACGGAGAGGCCCCTCACAGCATGGCGGTCCGCTAATGAGTTTGCTAATCCGAAATGGTTGTTCAGCTTCTTTGTGCCTCTTTTAAGCGTAGGAAAACATGAACTTATGAAGACACGAAATGAGCGGCTAACTCTAGTTGCACTTCTAGTCAACTGGCCCCACTTGGCAGCTCTCAGACGAGCCCCAAGTGGAGCAAAAAGGCTTAAGGCTCGTCCGCGCTGAGCCGGAGCTTGCCACTGGCCTGTGGGCCTGTGCCTCACTTGCAATTAGACTTTGCGGCCGCCTCTCAAGAGCTGACTCTCCCACCTAGTCTTCCCCCACTTTTCGGGCCCCCAAAATGGCCGTTGCCTTGTTTGCAGTTGGGCCAAGTGGGGCCACGCCCCTTTTCGTGAGCGCGCCCTTTGGAGTGCCGCGTGAAAAATGGGCGTCCCCTTAGGGCGGGCAGAGTGTTGCAGTGGGCCGGCCCGTTGGACTCTCGGCCTCTGTGGGCGTCTGTCTGGAGAGCCGACTTGTGATTATCTTAATTTCTCTCAATTGCAACACCTCGTTATGGGCTCATGGTAGTGGCCAGCGTGGGGCAGTCTCCGTCTGAGCTTGGATGTAGGCCAATTTGTTGCCGGCCGGACACTGAGCACTGGCCGGAGTGCGCGGGAGACAGTCGGCCAGCTCAAAAGGATTCCGAGGCGGCCGGGGCTTGTTACTGGCAATTGTTGGCCCAGCTTGTGTGATGCATTACTGTATCATGCAGAGTGCCTGATGCAGACTGCATTATACAGACTGGAAATACAAACAAACTCAATGGAGGCTGAGCTTCGACTGTAGTCTGCAGCCTGTGCGAATCTTACGTCGTTGGCTCGTGCGCGTCTTACGCGGCTCTTACGCAGCGTAAGTAGCGCCTCGAGCGGCTCATTATGTCTGCGCGCTGCAAGAGAAGCGCCGCGCCAAAGCATAGGCGGACATTGAGCCCGTTTTGGCCCAGAACAGACCAGAAGAGACCAGACCAGAACAGACAAGCCACCGGGCGTGCTCTTTATGGCTTTCAAGCCAGCACTTGAAAGAAAACTTACCGCCGCATCAAAATGTGATCGAGAAGACAAGCTCAGAGATTGGCAAAGCACTGGCCGGGCAAAGTTGCAACAGGTTCCACTGGAGCCAGTGTGCCGTGTTTTTCTATCCGTTTCGAGCGGCCCTTTTAATTCGGCCCAATTGTTGTTGCAACAAATTGGCTGGATGATAACGAGCGATTGCCGGCGATGACCAGAGGTGCAAGGGGCAGACATTTCCAATTGGTTCGTGCTTTGCAGAAGGAGCGCTCGAAGGAGAAACAAGCGTCCTAAGCTGAGGCGGAATTTGCCGCTTCTAATTTTTCCTTCCTCCTTCTCTGCCTTTAAATCAAAACAACTTCGTGAGCTTTTCCCGTTTTAAAGCCAGCCGTTCGAGCTCACACAAGAGAGAAAAGATGCTAAAAAGATTGGATACAATTTCGCCGACAATGAGCAGCGGCCAGAGGGAGACTGCAGTGGAAGTGGAGGTGGAAGTTGGAAAAACATCTGTACACTTCGATTGGCACTTTGCGCTAATCAAACTAAACGATTTCTTTCTCCTTTAGCGCCACACAGTCTCTCTTTTGGCCGCCCAATTGGCTGCTCCCAATTGGCTGGGCAACAAATTGCTAATTGCCTCGCTCGGCTCGATGGGAGCCACCTGATTGAATTAATCTGCCCGTCCCCAAAGGCAGTGTGAAGCGGCCCAGTTGGAGTCCCATTTTGCTGCAAGAGACTCCCTTTTGGACTCTCCTCTCTGGCTTCGGTTGGGTTTCATTCCGAAACACTTGACTTGAGTCACGATTTCAATTAAATCTCCGCCTGATTGCGCTTTTTTCTCGCCTCTCCAAGCAGTTGGCGCTCGCTTGGAGGAGCTTCTGCGTGCACTGGGCCGCCATAGACTGTGTGCGGCGCTCAGACTGCCATAGACTGTGCGCGGCGCTCAGTGCATCCAGTTCGAATCTGCTGCAGACTGTAGTGGGCGCGTGTTTCCACTGCACTGCTCTAGCAAAGCACTTGGGAAACACCACAAGCCTGCTCGCTTATTTACACCTCTAATTATCGCCCTAATCTAATCTCGTCCAGCTCTCTGGGCTTGTCGCTCACTCTGCTCCCCTTTGGCGAGCGCCGCCAACCAGAGCAGAGGGCAGGGAATCAATCAGCTGGAGTCGAACTGGAGCAGCTCCAAGCAAAGTCGAGCTTACTTACTCCAGTCTCCAAGAGCTGCTTTGTCTTGCGTGAGAACAGGCTTCGAATGGGCGCCCACTCCTAGGGCTTGGGACTGCTGCTGTCTGGCCGGCCGCAGCCCAACATCAATGGAGTCTAATGGGCCGAAGCGAGCAGAAAGTGGACTCGAAATCGACTCCACGAGGCCAGAGATTGAGATTGAGCCGCAGAGATAAGCTGCGGCGTGTGTTAATTAGCATTAATTGAAGCGCTCGTGTGTTGGCGCGTGTTTTCCGCTTGTTGTTAATTTGTTCCTCTGCTTTTTGTTTTTATTTTTATTTTGTTTTTCTCTTTCTTTTTGTTCTCTCGGTTTGCAAACAATTTGCCGCAGCCAATCTGCAGCAAAAAGCAGTCCAATTGCATCAGAGTGCAGACAATTGAAGTGTTCAATTGTTGCCACTCTGCGGCCGCACTTGAGCAGCTCGAACGGAGCCCCAAGCCAAACGGGAGTCCCGCCTGGTCCGGGCGACTGTCTCTGGGCCTCTGGAGGGCGTCCAGTGCGCTGTCCATTCTCACGCCAAGTCCGTCTGGCTTCCTATTTGGCCAAGCGAAAGCGGCGCCTCGGTGTGTGCAACACTGGAGGTTTGCTCTTTAATTGGCCGGCTTGGCGGGCGAGCGGCAGTCACGTGGCGTGTTGGCAGATGTTATAGGGAAAAGGTGGGCGCCGATTGGCGCACGCTCGCCGGCCCAGTGAGGCAGTGCGTGCCTGCCGCCCAGACAGACAGACACGAGCGAAGTGAGCGCCCCCAAAGCCACACAGTCTCAGAGCAACACAGTCATAGGGCCCAAACAGAGCTGGCAAAGCTAGGCCGCAGGGGCGGAAAACGCGTTAAAAGCTAATAGCCGTTTCTATTAGCTGCCGGCCGCCAGGGCAACTAATTAAAACTCTCAACAAGCGAATCACACATTGGGCTCTTTGCGCGCAATTAAACAATTAACTTCTTGCCTGCTCAATTTGGTTGGCCAATTGAGTTTGAACACTTTGGAGCGGCGCCGTTTGTGTCGGGCCGGCACACATTGGGCCCGCTGGGCCGGCCTGCACAACTGGGTACGCAAGAGAAACTTTGTGCACGGGCGGCCTTTCGTGCAGCAGTGCACAGTGCGCGCCAAAAATACGGTTACATTTCTAGGCAGCGTTGCACAGAAATCTATCACACTATTTTTGGCGAATAGTGCACAGTGCGCGCACAGCGTCAATGCGCCACTAAATAAACGCGCCACAAGTGCTGCAACTCGTGCGCCCTGCTGGCCTATTTCGGCTCCACTGCAGTCTGTCCATTGCCTTGGCTGCACTGAACTGCACTGTACTGCTTTGGAAGCGCATTGCACAAACGCAGGCCAATTTGCAGGGCCCCAAAAGCGCAACCGCCAAACAGACTGTCAGCTTGTTAGTTTGGTGGGACCTTTGTGCGTGTGTGCGATATGCCAAGTGTTGTGCCAAGTGATCCTCCAGCTGTCTGCTGGTGCCCAAGAGCCGCTTTTTGGCCCCAAACGACACTCTGCACGACTGGGAGTGAGAAAAATCTGAGAAAAGGGCGAGCAGAGGTTGTCCTTGTTGGCCAAAGGAGACGAGCTGTTGTTGTTGTTGTTTCCCAAGTTGTTCTAGTTGCGCAATTTATTTATTTAGCACTAAAAAGCGATAACTCCATGCAACTGCATCCCCCCAATTGGCCATCAAAGAATCGGCCGAACGGCTGGCCAAGTGATTAGCGAGTGGGCCTCATTTCGGCTGCTCACCAACGACTGTCTTCGCCTGGGCTTCTTCTTCTTCTTCTTGAACTTCTCACCACTCGACACAGATCGCTCGCACCCCAGACAGTGTGTTGTGCAAAGCATCGCTTGCATAACACCACTGGCCGCCCCACACATAACCGTTGGCAATCTTTCGTCGCTTCCCGGCGGACTAGCAGCAGTCTCTCGACGGCTAGCAACAGTCTCTCGCTGGCCAGCAACAGCTTCTAGCCAAACAAGCTCGCCTCTTCGCTCGCCCACCACTTGGGTCTGCCGATTTTGCACATTTGGTGCGCTTTTGGTGGGGCAAAACTGGTCGTTTTGGGCCAATGTGCGCCCTTGTGTGCTCTGCTCTGTGTCTGTGTTGGACAAACTTGGCCAATGTTGTGCTTTGTTGTTCTAATATTAGTACTTTTCTCTCTCTCTCTTTGCCAAACTAATAAACTGTTCGTATTTCTTCCATCGGCTCCTCCTCCTATTCCCCCTATTCCGCCGCCCGATCGGCGCCAAACGCCGACACACAGTCCACGCCTCGCGCAACAAGGGCGCCCATTTTATGCCCGCTTTCTCACCACCAAATCTTCGCCTCCGTCGGCTCGGCTTTGAGCACTTCTCCAGCAGACAGCCAAGACTGGCCCTCGTCTCCGTCTGGCCGTCGCGCCAAGACACAGGCACCCCATTTTCTCACACCACACCAATGTGCTCGCCAGCAAGGCCTCCTTCTTGTGCTCTTGTGCCCACTCCTCGCCCGCATCCCAATCAGCCGGCTAACTGTCGCTGGCCACTGACCGATGGGAGCCTCTTCCTGTCCAGTCTCTGCTCTTTGGCCGCACTACAGTGTGTCTCAAAATATTTTGAGACACACTGTAGAAGCCAATTCAGTTTATATCAGTCCCTTTGGAACAGCGCCATGGGCGACCTCTGGCGGACTGGCGCACAACTGCGCGAAAAAGTTCGCTCAACCTAAGGGACGCCCGGCCGGCCCGCTAGTGTTAACTGGGGCTCAGATTCTAAGCCCAAGGCTATACTGATAATCTCAGTTTTATTCTAACCAACTCCCTTTTCCACAATCATAATCATAATCAAAAATCCGATTCATGTCTCACGACGAACAGAGCACCCAGCTGTCACCAAGCAGAGCCCCAAAAAGAAGAGGAAATCGAGAACTGCATTCACCAACAATCAGATCTACGAGCTGGAGCGCCGTTTCCATGCACAAAAGTATCTCTCGCCCACAGATCGCGACGAAATAGCAATGTCACTCAATCTAACAAATGCACAAGTTATCACTTGGTTTCAGGTAAGCTGCCACACAAATCTCATCCCTCTATATCAATATGAACAGTTGACATTAAGTCAATCTCAACTGTTGATCATGATAATATGACAATATTTGAACCCCCGCTCGCCGGACAACATTCCAACTAACATGGTGTCAAAAACAATCTGTAAATTCCAACAACTTCCACTCAATCGTGCAGAATCGGCGCGCCAAGATGAAGCGCGACCTGGAGGAACAGAGGAGGGACCTGGAAACGACCAGCCTGTTGAGCATCAGGAGCTTCTTTCTTGAATCGTTGCAGGGCTCTTTGCAGGCCTTGAGTCAGAAGAAAATAGCGGCAATAGAGCAGATGGCGTGTGAGTCGTCAACCAATCTTAAATTTGACACCTGCGCCGAGAGCGAGATCAACGTCGATGTTGAAACCACCTCCGATTCGGAATAAGGCACACGTTGAAGGGGCATAAGCTAACCACTGGAATAGCGCAAAAGATCGCTATTCAATCAATCTATCACAAAAACCTACTCGGAACACGAGCAAGCTTGAAAAATAAATATGCACCCTCCCCCAACAATATAATCAAAGCTCAAATGCAATCTCCTATTTAGAGAAAGAAAAAACACACGATAAATGATCGATCGATTATTGGTGAATCCTGTTGTTCAGTTTAATTACTATCATGTTCAAACTGCAACAACTACAAAATCTCGCCCACTCTCTTGTGTTCTTGTCATTGGCTCAAAAGTCGGACGCGTCTCTGTAGGATTGCTCCGAGGATACGTTGTATGCGTCGAAGAAGTTTGCCAAAAACTCAAAGGTGGGCCGCTTATCTGGATCAGAGTGCCAACAATCGCGCATGGTCCTGTAAACTTCGTCGGGACAGTCGCAATTGTTTGGCTTTGGGATCCTGTAGCCACGCTGAACCTGCTCAATTACTTCGGTGTTGTGCATTCCAGCATAGGGTATTGAGCCATGAGTGACCAGTTCGTAAAGCAGAATTCCATATGACCAGACGTCTGACTTGATTGAGAACTTTCCATACATTGCCGCCTCTGGCGCGGTCCATTTGATGGGAAATTTGGCCCCACGACGGGCAGTGTACTCGCTGTCCTCGATTACTCTGGCAAGACCAAAATCGGCCACTTTCACAATACGATTCTCGCCGACTAGGATGTTTCTTGCCGCCAGATCACGATGGATCAATTTCACTTGCTCCAAGTAGGCCATTCCGTAGGCAATTTGGGAGGCCATATCCATCAAATCAGGCAACTTGAGACTCTTTCCTTCCTGATTGTTTCGCAAATAATCCAACAGACTACCATTACACATAAACTCGGTTACAATCAAAAGAGGCTCCTCCTGAGAGCAAACACCGTAAAGAGGGACGAGATTTGTGTGTCGACATTTGCGCATTATGACTGCCTCTTCCAAAAAGGCTTGCGGCGACATAGTACCTTGTTTGAGGGTTTTTATGGCCACTTCGCGAGATTTATAAAATCCATGAAAAACTTCGCCAAAACAACCTGTTCCAATTCTTCTATTCCAAATCAACTCTCCTCGCTGGATTTCATCTCCTCTGTCGGGCCAAAAACTTGGCTCCGGTTTCCTGCACGGTCTTACCAGCTTGTGACATAGTCCGTTTTGGCGTTTTGAATAAAATTCTATCAATTTTGACATTGTTCTGAAAGTGTCTCGCCTCGCCACGAAATATCCCCCATTATCTAATGTCTTAATTCTATAATGTTTCACATGTGCTCCCTTAATTGGATCCTCATCACGAATAGATAGACTATAACCCGTCTGTGCTTGCTCACTATTACGAACAAGAAAGGTTCCACGACAATTGTTTGGAGTTAATAATAGTTTTTCGGCCTCCCGACGATTGATTTTAGGGAAAAACCACTCCTCCATTTCAATGGCCTCTGATGCAACATAGTTTCTAGGTACGAAACCACTTCGTTGCTTTTGACTACCACCTAAATGTTCGGCGAAAAACCAATCTGGATTCTGAGTATCTGTAACCATTAAACGATCGCCTTTGCGAACACTGAGATCACCTTCACGTTTGGCAATAAAATCTATCAAGCAAATCATAATCCTCTGCTCGGGTGGACTATTCCCATTACTTTGATTGGCACCATTGTTTTGCAATGTTGTACCATTAGATTGAGGTTTTGTTGCTATATCTAGATTGCTTGATTTGATATCACTTAAATTGTTATTGTTGTTACCGTTGTTGCTGTTGTTGTTGATTATATTATTATTATTGTTGTTGCTATTCGTAGGATCATGCATCAGGTGACCAGATGATGATCTCAATAGTATTGGAAGATCCCCAGTTAATAGATCTGGTATATACCTCAAATCGCCGCCAGCGGCCCCATTTGAGTTGGCCTGACCGAAACTGGCATGGTGATGGTGGTGATGTAAGTGGTGATTGTTGTTCAGATTAGATGAGGAACTAGCTCCATTAAGATGCCTGGCATCAAACTCATTTGGACCAGCTTGGCGATTGAATAGACGCGTTAACTGTTTTGAGGCTGCCGATGGGCCATCGGCGGTCATACAATTGCCCATCTTGCCAGCTTTTAATGCTCTGAGATACTTGAACGAAACGGATGATCGTCTCTTCAGAAGTGGTGTGATTTTGATCTAGTGCTCCTTTGGTGAATATATTTGGTTGGAATTCTGGAATTTTATCAAGATACTCTAATAAGAGTGCTTAATTGATATTTGAGAAGAATGACTCGTCATCTGTCATGTATATTCGTGTGACTTGATCGGCTGAAACTCTCAACTCGAAGGCACAAAATCGGATTCCTTCATGCCTAGAAAATAGAGGAAATAAAAGTGTATAAATATAACCTTGTGCAATAAAGATGCTATTCGTATGATAGTTTTGATCATCTGAATATGGGTGACAGTTTAAGAATTTCACAATTTTCAATCAGTAGGTATCTCATTTGAGGTGCAGATTTATGGTTGCTTTTGTGAATTTCGAGTATATGTGGATATATATTGGAATGATTGTGAGAAGTATGGACTAAAAATATGAGCATGATATGTGAAATGCTGATAGGTTTTGAAGTTTGTGGCTTCAATGATTGTACTTGCTCATAAGAAGTGGATCAAGTTGCACGCCTATTTTGAGCATATGAAGCGGCGACAACCTGTTGATCGTTCTAGCTAATTAGTTTATAAATATATCTGATGACGATTTTTTCGAGATAGAAGAGGGACCGAAGCAGCTTCTAGTGAAGATAATTAAGTGCTTGGATCATTGGTTGAGTGTGACCGTGTGTTAAAGCAATAGCACTGGCTTGAGTGTTGGTGCTTGTGGTGGTTGTTGTTGTTGATGTTGTTATTGTATAGTAGCATTAGGCTTGGGAGAGGCTTATTAGGTTAGCCACTATTTTAGACAGAGGATGGGCAAATTAGGATAATTTTGATGGGCCATGATTGGTGTATGGCTCAATGAGGCGAACGTGTTGAAGCAAGCGCAATAACAATAACAACAACAACAAATAATAATTGAAATAATAATTCATCCCTTGGCGTGGGCCTTGGATGATGATGGGATGCGCTTGATTTGGCCGCCTCTCTCTCTCTCTCTCTCTCTGTCGCTTGTGGGCCACTGCTTTTGCCTGCTGCGTGTGTGTGTGTGTCTGCGTGGATGCGCTGGCACTGTCCGCTACCTGCCGGGCGCCGCCGACTGATGGTGGCAGTGGAAGAGAGTGGGTTTGCTGTGGCAGTGGCCGGCGCGCGAAAGCAGCACAACACACAGACACAGACACAAGAAAACTGGACGGCCACCTCTTTTCTGCCTGTCCACCGGCACCACCGCCACCTCCTCCTGCTTCTGCTTCTCCTTCTACTTCTACTTCTCGTTCTGCTTCTTCTCCTGTTCCTCCTGGCACTAGGCCAGCATACACGCATCACAGCGTCACCAGAAGCGGCCAACATCGGTGGCCCTTCCCCTGCAGAGCCCTGGCAGCCAAAGGCAGCCGTGCCCGAGCCAAACACACACACACTCCTACTCTTACTCTTACTCCTATTCTTACCACCACCACCACCAACTCTCCCCACTCTTTGCCCCTCGCTCCTCCCTCTTCCCTTTCGCCCTGGCCACTCACTCTGCGCGCCCTTCTTGCAAACACACCAAAACCATTGTGCTCATCAAAGGCCCTTCCGAACGCCCACAGACACGCCTCCCCGCCGCCAAGTGGGCTCACCGTTACCCTGCGAGTAGTGGATCTCTGTCTCTCTGTATCAGTCTCTATCCTAGTCTCTGTCTCTGTTTGTGTCGTCCTCTTTGGGCACCCATGTTTCTTGTGTCACTGCTTGGCGAGAGGAAGAGCCGCACACTGACTTGTGAGTCTGCCACAGTCGAACTGGCGGCCACTGAACTGGCCATTGGGCTCCACTGGGCCGACCACTGTTGGCCACTGGCACACAGTCATGCTCAATGGTCTCTCTTTGGCTGAAGGAGACACACGCTTCACATTGTCAAAAGGGTTGCATATATTTTTTCACTGCCTCCCTTTGTGCCTCCTGTTTGTCTAGCCGCGCGTCTGGCTCGCCCAGCGGAAAGCGCGCCCTCCTCAGAGCCGCTCCAACGAGGCCAACCTACTGCAAGACTGTCCGCCGAGCGAGGCGACAAATATCGCAGGAAACGGCAAGATGTTTGGACATGGCGACGGACGGACATGCCACCAGGGTGGCGAGATCGCGTGACTGGGCCGAGTTTGTCTCGAGTTGGGGGGCGCACTTCGCACCAAGAGAAAAGCTGCAAAGAGTGTTGGGCGGTTGGAAATATCGAGCTTTCATCGGGCGGGCGCGGCCCAATTTGGCTCCGGCCAGCGCTGGAAACTGGAGTCGCCTAATTGCGGCCCATTGGCGATGATGGGCGGGCGCCGATTTGGAAAAATTTGGATTTTTTTGCGCAAGGCGCGTGATTTGATTTGATTTGACTCGCACTGGATTGATCCACTGCGAGGCGGCCCAGCAGCAGCGAAGAGCCGCAGAGAGTCTCTGCCAGAGAGTCTCTCTGGTTGTTTTGGTGGGCCAGCAGCTGGCGGGCGTGCGAGCGAGCACATTCGCGCGGGCCGACCAACAAGTGAGTGCGCCGCCACCGCACACTGTCTGCGTGCGGGGAGGCGAAAATTTATTCAAATTTGCATCAAACTGGCGCTCGTTCGCCGTCCGTCATCTCTCGTCTGACGCTGCTCCTCGTCCGGCCAGACGAGGGCCGAGCTCGCCAAGCTCGCCAAGAGACGCCAGCTCGCCAAGGAGCCGGCGCCCAGCCGGCCCGATTGGGCAATTGTGCCAAGGGGGGCGCCGCTCGTGAGGTTCATTACTAAACAGTTGCTTGGGCGCCACTTGGCCGACGGTGGCCGAGCAACAGACAGTGTCTGGCAGTCACTCAGGCTAGCTCTTGAGTGTGGCTTGTGCTTAGCCGAGCACAAATGATGACGACAATCGAAATAACTGGAAAGCAGCTGCCAAGTGGCGCCCGCGAGTGCTCGCTAGCTCGCTCGCTAGCTCGCCAGTCTGGCCGCCTCCAATCGTCCATAAATCGTCCTCTCACACTTGTCTCCTCGCTCGCCAGTCGCCTGTCCATCCATGCGACTTGGGCCAAGGCGCCCGAGCAAAACGGCACACAAAGAGTTGCAACAAATGCGCCAAGGAACTCGTGTTGGAAACCTCTGCTGGTACTAAACTTCGTGAGACTCCGCCAGACGCACTTCTCTCTCGCCCGGCGTCCACTTGGCTCCTCCTCGCCCTCCAAAGAGCGCCCGCCTGTTAGCTGTTGCTCTCTGGCCGCCCGCCAAGCTAGCCGCCAATTGGCTCGCTCGGCTCGCTTGGCTAGCCAATGGCGTCCGATTAGTGTGCGCAAGCAAGGCAGCAACCTTACTTCAGCTGAGGGTTGAATTTTGGCTGACTTTTGCCCAATTTTGCTCTCCTCAAAACGAGAGACAAGCGGCCAAGAGAGAGAGAAGGCTAAGTTCTTTTCTCTCGAATTTCCTCAGTTATTTCTTTTTTGCCCAGTTATTTTTGCCCGCTCGCAGCAACCTCAGCTGTGCCACAGTTGTGCGCCGGCCGCATTGGCTTTAGCATTGTAGCGGCGCACACAATGGAGGCCATTTTTTCCTCGACTCTCCACTCAATCTCTGTGCGCTTTGTCCTCTCGAGCCGCCCGCCTCACTCGCACACAGTTGCTGGGCCGCAACTCACGACTGGCCAGCCAAGAGGTGCTCCATTTTGGGGGCAAAAAAAGGGAACTCTTCCTTTTTTCGATGACTCTTTTTCACCAACATTAAGCCTGTTTTAAAGTCTCGCAAGGGAGGCAGAATTTTCCCTAATGCTTTCCCCCTCATGCCAAACTATCCACTGGGCACTCGGAGGGCCCTCTTGCGGCTCGCTCAACTCGAGCCCACTCTCGAGCTGGCCAATTGGTTGGAAAGTCAATTAAGCAGATGAGTGGCCAGCAGTTTGAGTGAAAATAAACAGCTCATTTGGCTGCCAGTGGCATCTTAAGAAAACGGGCTCACCTTTGCCCGTTTGGCTCGAGCTTAGGAGCGGCCGCTGCAACGCTGGAGCCACGAGCTCGGCGCGCCACACTTGCCACCTGGCCGCCCTCGTACGCCACGCTGCCGTCCGGCTCTCGTCACACAGCCCTACGAAAGCAACAACAACAACAACAACTAATACTACCACTACAAATACAGCCACCATAAATACAACCCGCCGGCTCGTCCAGAGCTCATCGATCTTTTTTACACTCTAACTCAATCGGGCTTCCTGGCCGCCCTTTCGCCCCACTTGACGATGTGCCACTTAGATGATATCCGTTTGCCAAGCCCGAGTCTCCGCTGGCCGGCCATTGTCTGGCCATCAGACAAGAAGAAATTCCACCCTCTCCGTGCCAGCTTACTTGCGGCCGCCTCGCTCGCTCGCCAGTTTTCAACCATTTCTCGCCAGCCCCCGTCACTGTTTGGTGCCGGTGTGCTGCTCTGCTGGCCACCGGGCCAGCAGAACGATGACACTCGTCGGCGAGTCGATAACCGGCAGAAAGACGGCTCAAAAATCACCAGGATCAACCACAACCAGCGGCGCCACTGGACTGCAAGTGTGTGTGGCGGCCCAACAAATGCAAGCTCGGCCATGGTCAGAGCATGGGCTCGGTTCGCACGCATACGCGATAGCACAGCGAGTTGGGCCGAGCAACAAGCAGCCGAAATGGCGCTCGCTGCTCAGCTGCTGCTGCTGCTGTGCAGTACAGTAGTGGACTGGCAACAAGGGTTCAAGTTGTGCTCTTTAGATGCTCTTCTATTAAATGGCTTCTATTAAATGCCTCTCTTTTTCTTTCCCCAACAACAGTATCTCCCCCCCTCAGATACATACACAAACGGCGACCCTCTTCTTCTTCTTTCTTGCGATTGTCTGCCAAGCCAAAGATCCAGGTGGGTGGACATTGAATAGGTCAACAATCGGCGCCACTTGAGACAAGAGACAACACAATAAAACACCACAACTGGTCTTTTTCTCTCCACTTCTTCTTCTTCGTCTTCTTCTTGCAACATGGATTCATATTCCTATTTATTTCGCCCATTCAACAGGGCCAAACACTCACTCTGGCATGATAATCTTCCTGGCCAATGTTTTCAATGAACATCCAGCCCGCCCAGCTCGATTGAGACCAATTTTGGCGTTCCACTAAGCTCAACAAGGGGTGTGTGCAGCTTGCAGGAAGAGAGACCGGCCCTCACACATGATGATCATCGTTATTTAAGGATGAAACTCCGATATCAACTACCAATTTCAGAAATCTCTCCCACCCTTTCGCAAGCCGGTTCATTAGAAAGCCTTCAGAGCTAACGAGTCGTGAGCAGCTTTCTCTGTCGTCTATCCATTAGGTCTATTAGCTCAGTTAGTTCGGGCCAGCAGCCCTGCTTGTGCAAGCTGCCGACTCGTTTAATTTAGTTATCATTATTATTGATGGTCATGAGGGTATTTCGGTGGTCATAAGTATCATTTCATTAGAGTGCGCCAATTGCGAGAGCTTAACAAATTCTAGCACGGCTCTTCCAGCCAGTTGGCTTGCTGCAGTCTCGAGCCTTTGCGAGTTAGCTTATCATTGAGCGCCAATTCAGTTGGCCGCTCCAAAGATGAGATGGAAATTCATCAACTTTTTCGATAAAATTCAACAGAAATGACTTAATATGCGCCTTCCGGCTCGTGCTTGCCGAGACTCATCTCTCTGATGGTAATCATGTTTTTGTTGATTATGCTGTACCACCGCCCATTCACGCCAAATATAAACAGTAATAAACTGTTAGTATTTTTCTAAAAACATATCGCAAACAACGATCGCCCTTAGTGATGTCTTGGTTTTCCACTTTTCCATTTTTCGTCTCGCGCAACAATTGGAGCTCGATCATCCTGTGGTATGTTATACATAAAAAAATCAGCGCGCCTTTGTGTCGCTCTTCCGGGACGCGACAATGAACTGGGTGGAATTTGATGATGGAATTTTGTTGATTTAAGGCAAACTTTAACTTTACGACCTACGAAGAAAGTCTACAATCTGGGCTGTGGAGGCGAGGAGACTCAAGGCAGACATGATGCTCTGATGCGAGCGAGACAAACCGATATTGTGTCAGCCGAAAGTTGCCAGGCGCGTAATCATGCATCGAGGCTGGCCTTGCATCTGACCAATATGAGACGGCAAACAATGAAATGAGAAAGACCACGTTCAAAGTGCACCGAGCGGCACATGAGGGTCGAGACAATGCAAGAGGCTCAGCGGCAGCAATGCAACGGTTTTGCTCGTCGATCTTGTGCCCTCTTTCACCACTGCTTAGCCTCGGAGATACTCTGGCCCGTGAGATTTTGCAGGCCATTCTAGAGAGACTCGATTGGAGTGTTGTTGTGGAGAGCTCCATGATTGAGAGTTACGTTTGGGTGTGAATTTTCAGTAGGCAATTTTTCGGCCACTTTCACCGGTGCATAGGCATTCCAGCGATCTTCTCATAAACAACGCTCGTTCCATAGGAATAGGGAAGTGGAAAATCATCATCAAGCATGAACTTTTTCTCAGCGACCAGCAACTGGCTGGTGTTATTGCTGGTTGTTGGCTGTCTGTTTGCGGCAAGCAATAGACAATCTTCGGCCCAGGCGCTGGACGATTTTGGTGCCGACGATCTGGAGGCCTGGAGGGAGTTCAAGAGGCAGTACAACAAAACGTACGCCACTTTAGAGGAAGAGCAGAAAAGGCAGCGGATCTTCATAGACAACAAGCGCTACGTGGAGAGTTTCAACACGAAGGACAGTCAGGCCAGTTTCGTGCCCGGCGTGAATCCCCTGTTCGACCTGACGACCGAGGAGATCAACCAGTCTCGTTGCGGTTTCCAGGCGCCCATGTTTGTGCCAGAGGATTTCTCGGGCGGCTTCCTGCTCGAGCAGATCCTGACGGCCTTCAACGAGTCGCTCGCCAACGAGGCTCCAAAGGGGGCCAACAACCAGCGAGCTTGGTACGACGCTCTGCTGGGCAGGGAGGCACTGGATTATCGCGACAAGGGTGTGGTGTCGCGAGTCAAAGACCAGGGCTCCTGCGGCTCCTGCTGGGCATTTGCGACCACTGGCGCCCTCGAAAGCGCCCTGGCCGCCCAGGGCCGCAAGATTTTGCTCAGCGAGCAAAACCTCATCGACTGCACCCGCAACTACGGCAACAACGGCTGCAACGGCGGCCTCATGGACCTGGCCCTGAACTATGTCCGCGACCAGGGCATCATGTCGGCCGCAGACTATCCCTACGAGGCGCGCGAGGGCTCCTGCCGCTTCAATGCCAGCCGCAGGGTCACCAAGGTGCGCGGCTCCCTCGTCTTGCCCCGAGGCAACGAGGCCATCTTGAGGATGGCCCTGGCCCTCAGGGGTCCCCTTCCGGTGGCCATAGATGCGGGCGCGCGCTCCTTCCACGCCTACAAGTCGGGCGTGTACGACGACCGGGCGTGCAAGTCAAATTTGCGAGGCCTAAATCATGCTGTCCTGCTCGTGGGCTACGGAACGACCGATCTCGGCAAGGACTACTGGCTGCTGAAGAACTCGTGGGGCCGCAGTTGGGGCGAGAATGGTTACATTAGGATAGCCCGAAACAGGCGCAACCAGTGCGGAGTGGCCACTTACGCGGTCTTGCCGCGTCTCTGATCTTGGGCTCGCCACTGTCTTTGGCCATAATTGATTGCGGGTAATTGATTATACTACTAGCTCATGAGCTGATAAACATCCTTTACGAGCTGATAAATATTCATGAACATAAATCGATAATAAAATCAACAACACGATAATCACCAAGTGAACGGACGAGGTTCACCCGTTTGTCAGTTTGTTTACTTCAATCGTCCTTAGCTTAGTAGCACTTGCGTGCCCAGTGGTCAAGTTGAGCTTGAAATAAATGCACTTTTATACACTTTTTAGCAAGATCCAACTCAAGTCTGCGGCTGGAAACCGATTTGGGGTGCCGATTTGATCGGTGCTGGCCAGTTAACAGGGCGCACTGGTCGAGCGAGACTGTTGTCTTACTGATCGACAGTGATTTGTAACAATTGATTACAGTGATCAGAAGTGGAGTGGAAACGAATTTGTGAAAGACCGAAGGCGGTCCAGATAGCCAGAATAGGAAGAGCCACATATTTCTGTCAAATTATGGGCTGATGGTACACACGATGCAGACATTGTAGTAAACTGCGTCATCCTCGGAGGAAACATTAGGTTCACGTAGCCATCGGGAGCCACGGGGACGCAATAAGGATATATTTCAAGTCTCGAAAGTTATACTTATTGCCACTTCTGGTCATACGAGAGGGGAAATGTTCTACCAATAAGCTAGGGATAGGGAGAAACGGGTGGGACGCTTGATGGTCAGTCTCCCAATTGGATGTCTGCTTGGTTCAGGGATGACATATTTGTCCGACAAGGTAAACTTGGGCCACGAGAAGCAAACAATTCAGAAGCTCTTTAGGGGGGGAGAACTGATGCCACTTGTTGCTTACATGCCCCACATGCTGCCTCCCCCGACTTGTTGCTCATTGAACGAATCTTGATACCTAGTAATGCCATGAGCGACCTTCATTGTATTGTGGGTAATTTCTCAAATCTTTTCCACATATGTAAGAGGAAGACAAACGATATAAAGACAATGCAGAACAACACCACGTCTTGAGCGGTCATCTTGCATCCCCTTTCTTGCTCGTCGGTGTCTTCCCACTCTGGGCGACCGTATATAAGGTTCCTCCACATGCTTCTAGATTCAAACTTCCTCCCGGGAGTATCCGATGTGGTCTTGACGAAAATTCATGGATAGATCTTGCTTCATTACAGAATAAATTGGATAAACTGATTTGAGATCTGCCACATGGAGAGACGTGGATTTACCTGAATCTCTTTTTCTCATTATTGTATGACTCATACATGCACGCTATTTTCTCCCATGTGCGATTTCTAGGTACGAGATACTGTCTTGGTCCCATCGAAGTTCATTTTTTGACTACAGCCAGCCCCCTAGATTTATTAACCTCCCTCGTAGTCTCTCTTGAAGAGGACAACCTCTTTTCGCGTCGTATCCTTTTGCAACGCCATTATCATATCGGCTGTGATTGAGGGTCGCTCCAAGCTTGGATCGGTCGACAGGCTTACCCTTAGCTTCTTCTGCTTGCTCGATAGCCGCCTGGAATTGGTTGGTCGCTTCATCTGGAGGGCTTTCAGCATGACTATGCTTGCCCTAGCTGGTCGGGAAAGAGAACCATATTGGCTAGAGCCATCTTTGATAGATTGACTCTGATCATGCACTGTTGTTGATTCTTTTGTTTCCGCTTTCGTATCTAATTGTTGTCCCGATGGTACCGAGCGACTCGAGCTAGAACTGTTCCCATGAGCCATGTGCTCGGCCTCATCTCCTGATCTGTAACCAGAAAATCGAGTAAGACAAACTTTCCTGAAGATTCTATAGCCGATACAAATTGATAAAACTGAGAGTCCTATCATGGAACACAGGCATATTAGAATGAGGAGAACTTGGTTCAGGGTCGAAAGTGGCAATTCGTTGTCTCCATCTTCGCTGAAGAAAGATGAATCAGATAGATGATGTGTCTCGATCTTGTCGATTTGAGTGTTCTGTGGGGACCAAGAGTCAGTTCTGTGCACCAAAGAAGTGCGGTTGTCGAGCATTGAATGTGAAAGACTGGTTGCATTTTCAAATCTCTGTTTCACACTAGGCAAATATTGTGACCGATAGATCAAAGTTTCGGTCTGTGTGCTACCTGTGAACATTGTCCGGCATCTGAGAGGTATCTCGGGTGATAATAGCACATGTTGATGGAGATATTAGGGGCCAGAGACGAATCGTTCCTGGTCTGTAGCGACATCATCTATTAACAAATATCGAATGAAAAAAAAAATACACCATAGTCATACAAAAGATCTGTACACAAATTTCATCGGACGAGCAGAAAAAGATTGAATTCCAGAGAGGCCCAGGGCGTTGGGTTTGAGAGAGGTCAGTCCGATGCCACGGTAGACTACTAAGAACGCGCTGGTCATAGATTCTCATGGCAGTATAAATATCTAGTGAGGCTAGTCAAATGACTCTCAACATCAAAACTGCCCAATAGGACGGCGAGACTCATGCACTCATGGCCGATCGGGATGCTCTGTTTTGCCGCCACCCTTACCTATGAGCCTTCCGGATTCTTTTTGGAAGCAAAGCCATACAACGAACTACCAAGCAAGTACCTGACAATAGTTAGCGTAGCTCATGCGAGCCAAATATGATCAAACCATAGTGGGCGACAGAATATGTCTGTCGATCGTTCAGGATTACAATTCTAACCATTTTTTTTTTTCATTACAGAACCCCAGAACAAGCAAAGCAAGTCAACCTGAACCAGCGAGTAAGCCAGTTATACTGAACGATCTGATAGATGAAGAGGTTCACGACAAATTCTTGTATCGAATACTCTATTTCTTCGCCTGGCTAATTCAGAGACATGCGCCAGTTTCGATCCGAAACATGGCTTCCTTCAATCTCTCTGGCATTTCCTCAACTTCCTCTAGGCGGGGATCTTTACCAGAATGCCTCTGCTACCACTTTTTTATCTCGCCTCTTGAGAGAGTGAATCAACGAACGATTAGGGGACACAAGTGTCGGCTGGTATTGAACTGTTGAGCCACCCTTTCTTCATTCACACTGGCTCACTTGGAGTGTTTCTGCAGGGCTCTCTGAAGAGTGAGACCTTTGCTTGGACCAGTGCGCCAGCAAGCAGGGTCGCCCATTGGACGCTCGCTGGTTGCACGAATCGGTCTTACAGGGCCACACTTTGCAGCTAGACGCCCTATGATAGTATCCATTCGACCCTCTAGTCTGTATCAGATGCATACCAGCAGTATGCTGAACACCTGTTTGTAACGCTAGCAACTTTAAAAAGCCACAAATTGGAACCTACACATCGTGCACGGTGTGGACCCGCTCTTACCCGGTGGCGCGCTGCCATCGTGCGTTATTCTACCATTCGATCCGCAGAGCAATCTTTCCAAATTCTGAGACGATTTTGATACTCTAACGATTAAGGATCGATATCTTCGCAACCAATCCAGCCAGGCAAAAGATAATCATATCAGCATATCGCAAACTACACTCGCTAGATGGATATGCAGTCTGATTGTACAAAATCCAAAGTGCTGGTTAAGATCACGAACTAAAGAGAGGCCTCAATCACAGGACTGAACAGATAGAGGCATGGGACAAATTCAGATCCAAGAAGAGACACTCTGGGGACAACTACCTCGACTTCGAGGAGACTACAAAACGGTAGCCTGCACTGTAGGACCAAACTGTTGTTCGGAGTCTCGAAGGTGCCAACACATCCGCCCCGGCTATAAGAATGAAGCCAAAACGTGAGAGGCGAACAGTGCGCACATGAATATTGTATCGTCAACTTCTCTGACTGACTTCAGCAGTACAGTTATCGTCAGAATTTCTGCTGCTTTTGATAGATGGCCGTGAAGGAAAAACAAATCTGGTACTCGCTCGAAATTTAACCGGACTGCCTTGCTAGTTGAAACACACTTGACGTACACGCTGCATCGAATTATGAGCTACAAGTATGAGCGGTCCAAGACCTAGATCAAGAGTCGCAGGAATTCTGTCAATGACTGCAGTGTAAGACCTAACTGCTGCGCAGCGTCTCGAAGGTGCCGACATATATGCTCCGGGTACAGCCATTGACAGAATTTGTGTCACATTTATCAGTTGGCTGTGCGGGCGAATCAAGTGCGGTGCCTGCTCGAAATTCAGTCGGGCCGACTCACCAATCCGAGGAAACTTGGCAAACCCGCGGCCGCTTCAAAATACGATCTGTAAGCCGACCGAAAGCGAGATCAAGAGAGACAGAAATTCCGTCAATGAGCGTACAAGAGCGCTCCTTTCTGGTCCGAGGAGTTGTCCTGGCGGCCAATTCCGACTATTTCAAGGCGATGTTCTTGAGAGAAATGAAACAAAAACAGGAGGATCAAGTGACTATCGAAGATATCGATCTGTCCATCACGGAGCTCATGATAGACTTTTGCTACACGCGAGAGATTTCACTGAACCACAAAAATTATCCAGATCTCTTTCTCAGCGCCCAGCTCGAAACTTGAGCTTCATTATTAAGAAAAGATGTTGTCCAGTATGAGGATGTTGACAATGTCTAGCGCACATCCTGCTTCCTCACATTACTTTCTCATGTTGCAATGTCATCAACACAATTTCTCACAGGATTGTTGTATGCAGAGGATCAGCCTGCCAACATAGTCCGTTGTGCAACCAGAGAGATGTTTGTCATTTTTCTAGATTGTACCAGAATGCACCATTGACATGTGGTACATGTGTAGCACATGTAAATGCAAACTGCGACAACTCAGCCACCAATATGTAAGCTAAAGAGCGCCGTCTTGCAAAAGCTGCAATCTTGACCCTTTTTGGCACCAGAGCGCAGGGCCTCAATAGCTACCGGGGCATCTGATAAGCAAGCAAAGCGACGATAGGGCTGTGTGTACTCTTGGAAGCGTTCGGGTGAATTGTTATAGCTTGTATAGAAAATCAATAGCCTAGCATGGGTATTTGTATCTCAAATTGACCTCACATTAGGGAGGCCTATCTCGATTTTGGCACCCTTGTTGAAAATTTGCTCAAATATCGCCCGCTCACACCCCGGGCTAACCACATGTGAGCTCGATGAAACTTCGCATTTCCTTTAAATAAATAACTGCAGAAAGTGCAAAATCAGAAAAACAAAAACAAACCCCCTCTCTCTTTCTCCCCTCTCTCTCTCTCTGTCCAGAATCGGATCAACCAAAACAAAACCCCTCTCTCTATCTCTCTTCCCCCTCTTGAGGCGGGCGAAATCAACTCACACTCACACAACCGAAGAGTCAGACCGGGACAGAGTCCGGTTGCCAGC
>Ga0058701_10000238_pt1 | contig 44816 bp, 28 predicted proteins | sample AgamicOrMae_FD_97039 | JGI IMG/M metagenome (GOLD analysis project Ga0058701, IMG submission 97039) | Agave microbial communities from Guanajuato, Mexico - Or.Ma.e | ecosystem: Host-associated > Plants > Phyllosphere > Phylloplane/Leaf | place: Guanajuato, Mexico | collected 2012-06-04
CAGTATTAACCCGACTATCATTGAGAGCACATATATCCAACTTGTATATCCAATCCGTATTAAACCAACCCGCTGAGGTAGAAACCCTCATATAAATATCGTAACTACATTCTTATTGTTACACTTGTATCTTGGTGAGTGTGTGCATTCTTTTGACGCTGGTTTCTACAAGTGTCTAGGTTGCTTCATCTTGATCATTTCATTCTCCCTGTTTCATTTCCATCACATTTGCTCTCTTTTTTTCTCCTTTTCCACCACTATCACTAATTGATCGACGATTGGCGATGTCGAATGATGAAAAGCCGGCAACAACAACAACAACAACAGCAACAACGACAGCAACAACGACCGGCACAGCAAACAACAACAGAGACAAACCCTCTCAAGTTGCCCTCCAGTATCGCGTGGAGTGGCCTGGTGTGCGTGCGCGCCTGCCACAGAGTGTGTATGGCCGCCTCTAGAGCACAGTTACGACGCATTGCCAGTGCACTGTGCACTCGCTCCCCCGGCGTCCGTTCGTCTGTCAGTCTGTCTTCTCTGTCCGCCCTTGTCTCTCTGTGCGTGCGTCTGTGTGTGTGTCTCTGGCGTGCGGGCGGCGGGACGAGACTGTGTGAAAGTGAGGCAAATTTAGGCCGTCGGCCGAGGTGGATGGCAGATTAAGCCAGAGCAACAAGTGGCGCCTTTCTCGCCGGCCGCCTCCTTGTTGGCGGCTCGTCTGCCTGCATGAGATCAGTCCGGCCACAAGCCACGAAGGACTAGTACTCGTTTCAGGTGTGCTTCCTCCACGGGAAAGCGCTCCTTCTCGTTGGACCTCTGCTGGGCCGAAATGGCGAGCCCAAAGAGTGAGCGGCGGCCAGAGGTTAGCGTCCACTTGGCCACACTCGAACGAGAGCAATCCAGTCGGGCCAGTCATTTGCTTGTGCGCCTCTTCCAGTTGCTGTAGCACTTTGCGGCCCTTAGGATGGAATGAAAACGCAATTTCATGCGCTTTGCAAGTTCCTTTGCAGTGGCCAGCAATCAAAGCCTCTTGATTGCGCACTGGAGTCGACGGCGGACTGTCTGCCGGCGCTCGTTTGCCGGCGAGCTGCCTGCACGCAGCCGGCCAGCCTGCAGCCTCCAAGCACTGCTCATCCTCGTCCACCGCCGCCAGACACCACTCTTGCCCTTTCTCGCCGGCGCCTTCCCACTGCGCTTCCCGGCCGCTCGCCAGCCGCCTCCAAAGCGGCACAGCTCGGCCGCCAACTCGGCCCGAGCTCACCAGCCGTCCGCCCAAGACAGACTGGCGGCGTTGCTTGTGCTCGCGCCTGGCCGACTGCCGGCCCACCTGGGCTGCGTCTCGCCAATCTGTGGCCCCAAGTGAAACTCGATCCCTTTCGGCCGCGTAGCCAGCAGGCCCACAGGCGCCTTCTAGTCCGAGAAACAGCCCGCCGGTCCCCGTCCTAAGTGGCGTCCAGCAAAGCGTGGTTTTTGCCGCAGACTGGAGCGCCATCTGGCGGGCGCGCTTTGCAACTCGGGCCGCAGGCAGTCTGCGGCTTGCGAGCGAGAGGGCGACGTAATTCACTGGCCTGGGCGCCAGCCCCAAGGTCTCGTGACAGCTCGGCCGTGGGGCTGCAAGAGAGGCGCCCGCAGGTGTTCGCTGGGGCGCCACGAGTGAGCGAGGGCGCCAATGAGCATCTAGAGTGTCGTAGTGGGGCGCCATTTTAACGCCATTTTTGCACCATCAACGGAAGCGCACGGGAAGCTGGAGGAGGCTAAAAATATCTGTGTAAAAATATTCTCATCAAAACAAAACAACTCCGATGACATTTGGGCTCACCTGTTGTGCAGTTCTGGCGCTCGGCTTAAAGCTCAGAGTCTCGGCCGGCTGATGCAGGCGACTGCTGACGCACAGCCTCGCCTGAGGGGCCGCAGTTTCCCTTTCGGGCTCTGGTCGCGAGTGGAGCAAACAAGTGGAGCGTTCGAGAAGCGTCGCCCATTCAGAGTTGGTCTAGCACTTGGCGAGCTAACTGAGATAACTGAGATCAGTGAAATAAGTGAAATCCTCACACTCGATTGTTGTCGAATTTTCAGCAGCAAAATTCCGCGACCTTGAAAAGAGAAGCGAGAAAATTGGAGGCACTCACAAACCGGAAGTTGTGGAATCGTAGATTTGGATTTAAATCTTCGGACTTTTGAAGAAAGTGAAACGGAGGAGCAAGATGCGCGTTTCAGGGCTGAGCTGGTGGATTGTTTGCGCGGCCGTGTTGGTGGCCTGCGCGGGTTGTGTGGCGCGCGCCAACCTGCTCGAGGACATCAAGGACAAGGTGACTGGTGGCGGCGACCACAAGGAGGAGGAGGAGAAGAAGAAGGAGGAGGAGAGTCTGTACGACGGCGGTTTGGGCCAGCAGGTGGCGCACACAGTGGTCGACGTGGTGATGGACCGCATGGCCGAGAAGGCCAAGGAGATGTCGGACAACTCGATGGTGGACATGGGCATTGGACTGGCGTCGAGCCAGATGAAGAAGAAGATCCACGAGAAGATCTCCGCCTTGGACGACGAGAAGGAGCAGGCCGAAAAGGAGAGGGCGGAGGCCGAAAAGCGCGAGCGTGAGGGCCAACCTCAGGCTGAGGGCGAGCAGCAGCACGAGCAGGAGCAAGAAGGCGAGCACGAGAAGCACGGCCTTGCCAAACTGATCGACAAGCTCACCAGGAGGAGACGCGACGCAGCCGTGCAGCCGAGCCAGAAGCAGGGCACCATTTCGCGCCTCCTGAACAAGGCGGTGAATCTGGTGCGCGGCACTCCTAAGGGCTCGGCTCCAGCGCCAGCGCCTGCCTCTGGCTCCTCTCCAGCGCCAAGCACAACTCCAGCTCCAGCTCCACAGGCTGAGACCGAGACCAGTCCGGCTGCCCCGGCGGAAGAGGCGGCTCCAGCTCCAGCCCAGGAAGCTGCGCCGGCCCCAAGCACCACCCAAGCTCCAGCTTCAGTCCAGCCTGAGCCTCAGCCCGAGACCCAAGCTCAGCCCGAAGCTCAGCCTGAGGCCGCCAAGGAGCCAGAGGCGGCCCCGGAAAGCGGAAGTGACGCCCAGGAGGCGTCCGAGGAGGTGAAGGAGGCCAAGGAGGCGGCCGAGGAGAAGGAGGAGAAGCAGGAGGCCAAGAGCGAGCAGTGAGCCAAGAGGTGGGCCCCGCTGAGACCAGATCCAGCGGAGGGGCCACAGAATCACTTGCTGTTTCCATTGCGCGAGTGGGAGAGCACGTTCGGCTGAAAAAAGGACAAAGTTTGCGCTTTTTTGTCGCCGTTTTCGATTCTATTGACTGAAAGCGCAATAGACTGTCTGAGCAGAGGCAAAGAGCGCAAAAAGCGCCGCCATTTGGGGGCAAAAAGGGCGCCAAATTGAGCCTTTTTGTCGCCAAGCTTTGGCGTGCAAGAAGAATTGCAATAAAACCACAGCGGAGGAGAAATTAAACCTAGTCGCTCTCTCTCTCTTTCTGCAATTTGTTCCTTTTTCCAACGCTGGCCTCTTGGTGGCCTGGCGACACATTTGCATGCTCGCAACTAGGGCGAGTGGCACGCGTCTCGCAGCCAGTCGCTAGCTCAGGTCGCTTTCGATCTCTCTCGGGCAGCTCGGCAAACAAACTAGACAAAACAAACAGACTGCAGACGAACTGTGGGCGCAACTTCGTCGCGTTTGGCTCGCAGCTCGCAAGCTCGCAAGCTCGAGGCCAATAACTAATCACAATAACAAAAAGGCCCTTTTTTCCTCTCCTTCCGCCTTCCGATTTCCATTTCCAGCTTTAGATTGAAACAGTCAAACTGCTCTCAGTCTGCACACCTCGCTCCTTCCGCCTCGCACTTGGCGCCTCTGGAGCAGCTCCACTGCGCACAGCTCCGTGCGACTGTCTGGGGCGCCAAAGAGCTTCACTCGGACCGGAAGTGGGCGCCAAAGAGTTGCAGTTGGCGGCTCGTTGTTGCTCACTTGTGGCTCATTCGTTGGCTCAGTGGCTTCTCTTTCACACGAGCTGGCGCGCAGAACGAGAGGAAGCCTCTTTTCCACTCGGGCAGCTAATCTGTGGCTGAGAATGGGCCAAAATTGGGCAGAATTGAGCAAAATTGGGCGAATTTGGACAGAATTTAGGCAGAATTTAACAAATTTGGGCAATTTTCAGGAAATTTTCGCCAGATTTTCAGCAAATTTTCAACTCTTGAAGCGGAATTCGGCTGAGCTGCCCGTCGGAAAGCTGCCAGAGTTCGAGAAACTTGCATTGGCGGCTCGTGCTTGCAACACTTGGCCCGCCGCTTTGGGGCGCCGCAAAGGCCAGAGAGACAGTCTGCGGCTCACAGACTGTCAGTTTGGGCTTGAATAGTAAGCCAAAGGCGAGCTGAACGAGTTTCGATGCGAAAGAGTTTTCGAGTGCTTTCCAGAGCTGAGCTTTGGCCGAGCTTGAAGTGGTTAGAGAGAGAGAGCAGCAGAGACAGTGAGAAGGCGGCCAGTTTGGCGCGACTTTGGAGCTGCTCTTTGGGGGACAGTTTTTATTTGGCCATTTCTGTTTTATTGAAAAGTGCCAACTCGTGTGGGAGAGTTCGCCTGTGTTCGACTGTGTTCGAGTGTTCGAGTGTGGCTGGCTGGAAGTTGGAAGATTCGAGGAGGGAACCAAAAGAGTGGCGTCCAGCAGGGAGGATAGTCTACGGGACAGTCTGCGGGACAGTCTGCGGGACAGTGTGGCCTGCTGGGGCAGTGAGCGGGCGCGCGTGCGTGAAATGTGACTCCCACTTGAGCGGCCCCATTGAAAGGGAGCCAATCACAACAGACAATAATGTTTCCCACTTATCAAGTGCGCGTTCTCGTTGCGCTTTTGAATTTGAATTATATGCGCACTTGAGACGCTGCGTGGCGGCCGCCGCTCCATTGTGTTTGCTGCGGGCCGAGCTAAGGGCGCGTGCTGCCCAACTGGAGGCCACACTTCCAGCTCACTTCCAACAGACTAGGAGCGCCCCAAGCGCCTGGCCCAGTTGGCGTTGCGGCCGAGCATGACGTGATGTGCTGCTCAGAGCCAATCGATGGGAAAATTTTCCCTCTTGCTTGGCTGCTCCTCGCGAGCTGCCTCTCCTTTTGCAGTGTGGGGCCCACAAAGCCAGAGACTGTGTGTGGCCGCGCGCAGGCTTAAGTGTGGCCGCGGACGCCGATCTGCAAAGTGGCCACTGGGCCGACCCTAAGGATCGAGAGCCACGAGAGGGCCAAAAAGATGACAACTGAACTGCGCGCCCGACGGCACAAAAACATAACTAACGACGACGACAACAACGACAACAACAACATTAACATTTACATGAATCAATTGATTGTTAGTTGCGCAACTGGGCCCACTGGCTCCAGTCCGGCGCGTGGCCCAAAGAGACGCAGGCTGAGTTTGCTTGTGAGTCTGCCAGTGTGAGTTTGCCAGTGTCAGTCCAAACCTACGAGGGTCTGTGTGTGAGAACCGGCAAAGCACTCGACTTTAATCACTCTTTCGCCTTTGCGCTCTCTGCGGCTTCGGGCGCCCGCAGCCGACAACTTTGTTGGCCCGCGCGCACAAACACTGCACTGAGCGAACGCAAACACGCGACCCGCCTCCCCGCGCGCGCCGGGCAAACAAACCCGCACGCGCGCACACAATCAGGTGGACACCAACACCGGCCGGCCAGTTCAATTAATCGCGCTCTCGGCGCTCTATTCTGTCTCAACTAACTGGACTGGATCTCCACCAACTTGTGCTCAACGCCGCCGCCAGAGCACAGCCATCCTCTGCCACGCTCGCCCAAGAGCACCGCTGGCCGCCCAGTCACTTGGACTGCGGGCGGCCGGAAATGAAGAGGCGCCCGACGGCGCCTCCTCCACTGCTCTGCTCTACTATCTCGTCGGCGGCCACTTCGTCACGCTGGTCGGCGGCGCGCCGCCATGCTCGCGCGCCAGCGAGGCTGCGCCGCTCGCGGAGCTCCAGAGACAACTGCTGGAGAGCGGCCCAAGTGCAAGCGAGAAGCGCGGGTCTGCCTTGAGCTCGTGGCCGGCTCTTGAGCGCCCCGAGCGGCCTCGCTTGTGCGGCTCTGTTGCAACTCTTGCAGATTAGCTGCGCGAGAAGAATGGGCGCCCGCTTTGTCTCTCTGGCTTCAAAGTGGGCGCCTTCTGCTCGGCTGGAGGCGGCCTAGTGGCTCAAGAAAAGGCGAAGAGTAGGTCCAAGAAGAGTAAGTCTAAGAAGAGTAGGTCCAAGAAGAGTAGTCACAAGAAGAAGCGCCGCGCCTAAGCTCAGCTCTGGCATTGAACATTGATTGTTTCCGCGCCCAGCGGGACGAGCGGCTCATCCTCGGCCGCAGATTAGGGCCCGGCGAGCAAGCGTTCTGGCGAGCAAGCGGCGCACGCAAAGTCAAAAGATGATTAAGGTGGCGCAAAAAGTGGCCGCAGTCTGCCAGTTCAGAGGCTCAGCTCGTGCATGTTTAGGGCACTCTCTGTAGGCTGCTCGTGCGCCCAATTTGGGCCACAGACAAGCAGCGGCCGACCAACAAATTGATTTCTCCATCGGCCGCTTAGGCGCACGCGCCGCGCCCAATCAGCAGCGACAAAGCGCGATCGCAATCTGGACTCTCTGCTCTCTGCTCTTTGCTCTCCACTTTCTGCTTTCTCCTTTCTACTTTCTGCTTTCTACTTTCTGCTCTCTGCTTGCTGCTCGCCGCCAGATTGGCTCGCCCGCAGCCCCGCAAACCACAAGCAGCCAGCCCAGTGACTGTCACAACACGAACCGAACGCCAACTCGCAAAACCACTGCATAGCTCCAAGCTCGGCCCACACTCAACGCCGCTCTTTCAGTTCCTCTCCCAGTTCCTCTCCCAGTTCCTCTTCCAGTTCCAGCCCAGCCAGTTCCACTTTCTCATGAACCACTGCCAGCGGCGCCCACTATTAGTGTTGCTTGAGCCAAACCGGAAGTGCGCCGCGAACGACGCGTGACTCGGCCAGCAGAGCGCATTGTTGTTGTTGTTGTTGTTGTTGCAACTGGCTCTCGCTTGTCGCCCATTGGCCGCGCTCGAGCAGCCCAGTTCATTCCGTTGGGGCGCCGCTCGTCTGAGCTCATCTGAACTGCTCTGAGCTGCTCTGAGTTGGTCTGAACTCAACTTGTGAGCTTGTCTGAGCTCAGTTGAGTCTGAACGGGCACACTTTCCACTCTCATATAGTGGCCACACGACGCCCACTCGGCCCGCAAACACACTCCGCCCGCAGACATTCGCCCGCAGACTGTCCCCCGCGCGCACACTGAGAACCCCTTTTGCACTGGCCCGCCGCCACGCCCACCCAGTTGACTGCCACGCCCCTGCGGCAAATTCCCGCGCGCGCAGCAAAGTCCAAATTGGAGCCTCGAGGAGGCTCAGAGACACTCGTATCTGTGTCTGGGCTCCTTAGGGCGTGTTGGCGAGCTCGGAAGGGAGTCTCTGGCGAGCAGGGCAGCTATACAGACTCTCTCAATGGCCCGATGATCAAATTGGCCAGCCATTGGGCGCGACAAGATAAATAGGCAAATGCGAGCTCGGCCGAACGGGAAGCGTCTTGGTGGCAAAGTCTCGCCGGTGGAAGCGTGGCGTGCCAAATGGAATTAAACACTGTCGCCGGCAAGTTGGAGCAATCTAATCGTCGGCCGTGAATGCGACCGAAGCTCACGAGCAGCTGAAACAAACTGGGCCCACCCCAAACGTGATTATCGCAACCATCTAGACGCGCCGAGCAACTGTCTCCCAGAGACCTCCTATAGGCCCCCCTGGAGGCGGCCAGCGGACTAGATTAGCTCCGATAATCCGGGGCCGAGTTTGCCGCTGCGCATGCGCACAGGCGACTGGGGCGCGCCAATTTCGATGGGCCCGAATTTGTTTGCCGAGCGTGAGAAGTGGCCCCTCGGCCCAGCTTGAGACTGGGCGCCGGCGACTGTCTGCAGCCCGGCCGGCTCGTGAGCGTGCGGCTCACTTTCCTGCAGCGAGTTGCAGCCGAAATGCAGTCCAAGTGCAGTCCGAGTGCAGCCCCAGCGGGGACTGTGTCTCGCTCGGTGGGGCGCCCTTTGGGTTGAGTCCAGTGCGCATGCGCAACCAGCCGCCGACCCTATGCGCTGGTGGGCGCCGACTTGGACGTGCACTGGGGGGACTCTAAGGGCGAGCGGAAAGCGAGAAAGTGGGCGACTTGCGGCCTCGAGCTGAGGGCCACGAGCGGGCGGAAAGCAAACGAGCGCGAGAGGAAGTGAGGAAGGAAGACTTTAAACACAATTGGCCGCCAGCCCGCCAGAGTTGAGACAAGCTGCGGCCGGACAGGCACGAGAAGCGAGAGGCGAGCTGCGCGCGTCCTTAGGGCTCTTCCAGAGCACTGGTCTGGTGTCATTTCTTGCGCTTTGGGGCCTCTTTAACTGGGACAGTCTGTGTGTGGCGCTTAGCTTGCTGGTTGCGCCAGTCAGTCTGCGCAAACTAGCAGCTCTTGGGGCCAGCCAATTGGACGAGAGCGGCTTGTTTGCCGGCCCAAAGGAGGCCCAAAAGAGAAGCTCAAAAGAGAAGCTCAAAAGAGGCTCAGAAAAGGCCCACCTCCAGCCGGACGCCAGAGGCTTCCAGTGGAGGGCGAGTGCGTTTGGAGAAAAGTGGAAAATTGTTGCAAAAAGCGCGCCCCAAAGAGTGTGTGTGCCGGAAGGAAGCGCGCGCTGAACTCGGAAGTGATTCAATGAGACGAAACGGAAAGAAGTGAGAGCAGTGTTGGCCAACTACGAGCAGCAGCAGCAGCACACACGACAGCCGGACAGAGACAGAGAGAGAGCCCGGCCAGCCAGAGAGGAAGTGCTTCGGCCGAGAGGCAAATTTGGCCCCCCAGCGTCGCCCTTCCGGCACGCCTCCAGTTCCGGGCGCCACTTGCTCCTCAGCGGCGAGCTGCCAGCTGTCCCAGCGACTGTCCGCCGGCCCTTAGCTGTCACCTGTTTGCTGCGGGCACGGCCACGCCCACCCGCTTTTGGCAGTCCCGCAGGAGAGTGGGCGAGCCGGCGGGCGGAGCTGAGCTTAGGTGTAGCTTGAGAGGAGCTTTGTTAGAGCTTGGGTGTAGCTTGGGTGAGAAGAGGGGGCGAAAGTGGGCCAAGTTTTGAGGGTTAGCTTCGGGTGGCCAGCCCGGAAAGGAAGCGCAAAAGTCGCGCCGCTTCACGCTCGAGCTTGGCGCCCAAGCGGAAGTGGCTCGAGCTCCAGAGACAGAGATTGAGATTGAGCTTGAGCTTGGGAGAAAGCGAGAAGGAGAGAAGCAAGATGAACGCCAACCAGCAGCAGCATTTGTTCCAGCAAATGCACTCGAACCATTTCGGGCCGAACACAAACACTAACACGAACGGCAACAACCAGCAGAGTGCAAGCAGTGGGCAGCAAGGCAGCAACGAGGGACCCAGCTCGAGCTCGGCCAGACAGTCGAACGGCGAGAGCAACAGCCAGACAGGAAACCAGCGCCACCAGGAGTCTGCGGCGGGCTCAAGCTCGGCGAGCAGCTCCACCAGCGGAAGTTCCAGAGGCGCCTGTTCGCAAAACGGTGAGTAGGACTAGCTTTTGGGAAGATTTTCACTTCAATATCACTCGATTTCCGCTTGATTCAAGCTCAATTTTCACTTGATTTTTGCTCAATTTTGATGATTTCGGCACAACTTTTGGACGCTCTCTTGCAATTTTTGGAAAACTTTTGCAAAAATTGCAAAACTTGCGATTTTTAGATTGCAGGAAAAGGCCAATGACTAGGACAAGTTGTGGCCCGTCTGGTCTCGAGCGACAGTTTGGGGTCGGACGGTCACGCTTGGTGGGCGAAGAGAGAGCGTGGCGGCCGAGCAGAGTTGCTTATAGCTTACGGCTGACGGCCGATAGCTTATAGCTTAGGGTCGGCGGGCGGCAAGTGGGCGTTGCGCGCGGCTCGAGTGTCGAGTCGACGAGGCGCCACTTTGGGGCCGTTCGAGCAGAGCTAAGCACTGGCCAGTGGCCTCTGCTTAGCTGTAGCTCTTCGAACGGCGACAGAGACATTTATCATCGCGCCTGCAGAGAGTCCAAAGCGGCGGCATATTTATTCCGGCCTCTTTGGCGCCCAATCGGGCGCGCAGAGAGCGGCCTTGTACGCACAAAAACTGCAGTGGGCCGGCCGGCGCGCCAGACAGTCTGCGGCGCGCGTGGGAGTGTCACAACTGGGAGCTTGTGGCGCCGCTTCCGTGCCAAAAGGCCAAGTCAATTTGGGGACACCCAACGGGCGCCAGTTGTGCGCTGGTCACTCTTGCTTCTGTGTGTCACTTGGAATCACTACTCGATTCATGGAGAAGTGATTCCCTCGATTCAGAAGCGCCATTTGGCCCCGCGGCCACTTGGCCATTTTTCCATCTTTCGGCCGCCCCCAACTTGCGATAATTCGGATTTCTATTCCTCCCTAATGATTGGCCAGCGGGACGTTGGAGAGAGTCTGTAGTTTGGAGCTCGAGCGAGATTTGGGGCCGCCTCATTCAGTTAGAGCAGTCCGAGCTTTGAGTGAGTGTGTTCTGCTCTCTGTCTCTCGCAGTTTGTTGCCTGCCGGCCAGGGAGCTGCACTCTGCGATAGGGTAGCCTAAATCAGAGTTGGACAAATGGCCGAGCCGGAGAGGTGGACAGAGTTGAAAAGTATTTAGTATTAAGTATTAACTGGGGAATCGCGTGAACAGGCAAGAGAGGCAAAAGAGGCGCCTGCAGAAAGAGAGTGGCCATATTGTGCAACGAGCGTGGTTGCCAAATTGATTGTTGTTTTCATCGAACTGGCTCGCTTTTGATTTATTGAGTTTTGTCCGGCGGGAGAAAACGTGCATTTGGCGACAATTGGCCCAAGTTTTGCCCAACCTTAGAGGGTCCAAAAAGGGCGCCCCAACGACGACAACAAACAAACATTGGCTGCCCTTGTGTGTGGCGCACGCACTCTCGCACAGCGTCCTGCAACGCGCGCTTGATGCTAGAGTGCGACACTGTAAACACTGCACAATGCACACTGCACACTGCAGCACAGAAGTGCACACTGCGAGCATTCTCCATTGGCGCTCAGAGTGAGCCGGTCACAATGCATAGGAAACTGGCCGCAGATTTGCAGGTAATTTTCCCATTTGTGCCCATGACGACTGGCCGCCAAGTGGCCGATTTGTTTTTTGCTAGATTTGTTATTCTTTCGCTCGCCGCCAAGCCGAACAACAAGAACAACAACTCTTCTCGCGCTCGCCAAGTGCCAGCCAAACTCACACCTCATTGGGAGCCCTAATTCAATTAGTCGCCCGCGCCGGCTCGCCACACTGCACTTCCGCCGGCGCCCCGGCCGCCCAATCTCGGCCGGTGAGTCGCGCAGACTCCGCGCGTCCGACGCCAAGTCTGGCCGCCCCTTCCGGCGGCTGAGGGCCCGCATCCAGCCGCCCGTGTGCCCGGCCGGCGGGCGAGCGTGTCCGCCGGAAGTGGAGGCCGAATGAATCATTCTTTGTTGTCGGCGGCGGCGCTGATTGCCAGCGCTGCTCGCCGGGGCTCTCCAGGCGCGAGCTTAGGACCAGTTTGCTCTATAGAGACGCCGTTTCGTTGTTTTGTTGCCGCTGTTGTTGCAGTTGTTCTGTTGCTGCTCTGTTGTTGTTACAATGCACTTGGAGGGGAAAATGATTGAGCTCTGATTGGGCCGCTGGAGTGGCGTCCATTGGGCGTCCATTGGGGCGCAGTGGTGCGCGCAGACAGCCCTCCACGAGCCTCTGGGGCCGCTTAACAATTGGTTGCTTAACAATTCATCGGCCGCAGTCTCTCTCTCTCTGGGGCCCTTTGCTGTGTCGCTCCTAAGGTCCACTTGTTAGAGCGCCGACAACAAGAGTTAGCAACGACAATTGATTCGTCCAACTTGTTTCCCTGATTGAGAGTGTGTCTCGTTGTGTTCTTGTGCTTTGGCGGCGGCTTGTCTCTCTCTCGAAATGATTGATTCGCCAGAGAATTGGCGGCCACTGTTTCCAGAAGAAGAGCGCCGCAATGAACGCGCTGAATACCAAACAGTCCGCCAACTGGGGTTTGTTTTGCTGTTTTGGTGTCCGCAAATCAGCAACATACGCTCCAGACAAGCTCCGTCCGGCTTTCGAGGCTCCTCGTCTGGCGGAACAGTTTGAATGGCGCCAATTGAATTGGACAGTGCGCGCCCTCGAGAGCGAGAAACAAACTGGGGGCGGGAATAAATTTAATTGTCCGCGTCGGGCAGAGAGTGTGCGGCTGCGGGCGCGCTACGTGCCCGCACGTTCGCCCGCGCGCACGCCCGCTCGCTCGGCCGCCCGCACTGTGCAGCCCGCACTGCGCGCCCGCTCCCAGTCTCTGGCCGCCTCACGCCCAAGCACTGGCTCAACTCAACTCAACTTGGCTCGAATCAGCTCAGCTCGGCCCACAGCTCTAACGAGCGCCCGAACAAGTGCCCAAGAGTGGCCGCCCGTGACCGAGACGAGCAGAAGCCGGCGAGCGGAGCCGAAAGGGACTGGCGCTCGCCTAATGACCAATTTGCTGGCCTCACTGCAGCGCCAAGTGCCCCTCCGTCTGGCTTTTATTTCGTTCCACTCGAAGCCGCAACCATTTGCTCGCAACCCATCCTTAGGGCCGCCCGCTTTCCACTAAACTGGCCTCCCCTGGAAACAAGTGCAAACAGGCCGCCCGAAACAACTCCGCCTGACCTCTGGCCTCGCGCTCTCGCCCAATGCGATCCCCGCGGACCTGCACTCGTCGCTAGGCGCCCTCCAGCGCGCACCACACTTGCCGGCAGCTCCGAGCGGCACTTTCGGCCTGGGGGCGGCCCCAAAGCGTGTCATAATCTGGCCGAAACGGCCGAGATTGAATTAGGATAAAGATGACGCCGTTTGATCGTCGTTCTGGCCGCGCAGAGCAACTCGCCGGCAGACTGTGGCGCTTTTCCGAGTTGCCCAACTCGCTGCTTTCCCAAATGGCGAGACAAAAGTGGCCCAACTGGCGGCGCTCTCCTTTGGCTGCTCTGGCTGCTTGGGGCCCGCCGACTGGGAGCTATGTGGAGCCTCAGTGGGCGGGCGCAAAGTTGCAACATGACGCCCTTTATCTTTGCCCAATGATCTCTGACGCTTATCATTCTGTTCGCGCGCACTCCAACCGCCCCAAAGGGCCCCTATAAGCTGGCTTCGCGCTTATAGGGCTGCGAGCGGGCGAGCTTAGCTCGCTCGAACGGGCGCCCCAGACGGGCCCAAACACGCCGGCCAGACACACGGCCCGACTAGTGAGTGACACTTGCCGAGCGAGAGACTGGAGTTTTCGTTCAGCTGACTAACAAAACACTAACAAAACCCACTCGGCCGGTCGCATAAATCCGATCCGACGCAATGAATACAAATGCCCAATGGTGCACCAGGCGCACAGCAGCAGCACTACGCGGGCCTGTTCGGGCAGCACACGCAGAGCGCGTTCGCCGCCGGCTCCAGCGCGGCTTCGGGCGCGGGCCAGCAACACGCCCACTCGCACCACTCGCACCAGCAGCTCGACCCGCACCTGGCCCAGCGCCAGCAGACGCAGCAGGCCCACCGGCACAGTGATCTAGAGGGCGGCGCCAGCGACGCCGACGAGCACGGCCAGCACCCGGCGGGCCAGCAGCAGCAGCACGCCGCCAGACACCAGCAGGCGTCCTCCCACGGCAACCACCACCACCACGCCCACCAGCAGCACCCGAACCAGACGCAGGCCCAATCACAGTCACAATCACAGTCGCAGTCACAGTCGCAGTCGCAGCACCACCACCACCAGCAACAACAACAACAACAGCACCACCACCAAGGTCACCAGCAGCACCAGAACCAGAACCTGAACCAAAACCAGAGCCAAAATCAGAACCACAGCCTGTCGGTGGGGAGCCAGCAGCACCAGGGGAGCACACTGGCGCACCAGAGTCTGCAGCAGCACCAGGGGCTGGCGGCGCACCAGACGCACGCGCTGCACCAGCACCAGCACCATGCACACGCGCACGCTCACGCTCACGTTCACGTTCACGCTCATGCTCAGGCCCACGCTCATGCCCATGCACACGCGCACCACCACGCCCACCACCACGCGCACCACCACCACTCCCTGGCCGCCGCCGTCAACAGTGGCTCAGGTCAGATCCAGTTGTGGCAGTTTCTGCTCGAGCTGCTCGCCGACTCGAGCTCCAACTCGAACTGCATCTCCTGGGAAGGTCGCAATGGCGAGTTCAAGCTGCTCGACCCGGACGAGGTGGCGCGCAAGTGGGGCGAACGGAAGAGCAAGCCAAACATGAACTACGACAAACTGAGCCGCGCGCTCAGGTACTACTACGACAAGAACATCATGCAAAAGGTGCACGGCAAGCGCTACGCCTACAAGTTCGACTTCCAGGGCCTCGCCCAGGCCACCCAGCCCGCCGTGGCCGCGGCCACCGGTTGCGAGCCCAGCAGTGCGGCGGCGGCGGCCGCCTACGCCAAGGCCGCTGCCCACCAAACGCTCGCCTACCACCACCATCACGCGGCCTCCTTCTTCTCCACGGCCGTGCACCAGCAGGCGGCCGCCGTGGCCGCCGCCTACCAGCAGCAGCAGCACTACTCGGGAGGCGTGGCCGCGGGTCGTCAACAGCAGCAGCAGCGGGCGCTGGTGGCGGTGGCGGCGGGCCAGCAGTTGCCGCTGGTGGCGGCCTCGGCGCTCAGCTCGGCCGGCAGCGGCGGGGGCGCCCTGTCGCCCTCGGCCTCGTCGGAATCCTCGTCGGTGGGCGGCGGCGGGACGGGCGCAGGGGGAGGGGCGGGCGCGGGTGGCGCGCCCGACAGCCCGGCGAACGACGAGTGCGCGAGCCGCGCGCGCGCAGCCCTGTACGGGACGCGGCGCCACGCCTCTGCGGGCAGCTACGCGGCCGCGCTGGGCGGGGCCGACGCGCACCCGCACCAGCAGTCAGAGTACGGCCAGCACCAGTTGTTCGCGCGCTCCGAGCAACAGGCGGCCGCGCACTACGGCTCGTCGGGCGGCGCCAATGCAGCGGGCGCCTCAGTGGCCGGAAGCTCAGGGGCGGCCGCCGAGGGCTACCAGCAGCAGGCGGCCTACCAGCCGGCGACGAGCGCCGCCGCCGCCGCCTACCACCACGCGGCCACCCTTGGGATTGGCTTCGACATGGTGGGCCAGCACCACCCGCTCGCCGCCGCCGTCAGCCAGCAGCACCAGAGGGCGGCGGCCGCCGCCGCCGCTGCCGCCGCCGCCTCCGTGGGCTCGCCCGCAACCAGCGGCATCAACATCTCCATCAGCATCAATGGGGCCGCCGCCAACCAGGCCAACTCGCAGCCCCTCGCCAACCCGCTCGCCTCCACCGCCGACCAGTATCTGGGGCCCCAAAGTGGCGCCCACCACCACCACCACCATCACTCGTCGATCCTGCTCCAACATCAACACCACCAGCACCACCACTCGCACCACGGCCACCAAAATCACCACTCGCACCACCAACAGCAACAGCAACAACTTCAACAGCAACAACAACAACAGCAGCAGCAGCAACAACAGCAGCAACAACTCACGCCCGACTCTTTTGCTGCTGGACAAGCGGCCCAGAGTCAAGTGACCGCCACCAGCCAGCTGAGTCTGTCTAACCTGCAGGTGAGCACAGTGTTCTAGCTATTTGGGACTGAATTTGGAATTAAATTCGACCAATTGGATCGAAAAGGAGCAAGAACTCCTTCTCGAAATGCACATTATGGTGTATAAGGCACTGTCCTCAGCTCAGCGGGCAAATTTGCCTAATCTCAGGCCAGTTTTCATCCAAGCTTCACTCTCAACTCTTTGCAACCACACTCAGACTCAAAACTTCAGGGCATTATTGGCATCCAAATGGGTCGACCAACTTTATGAAATGAATTTTATCCATTTTATGTTATTAAATCAATTGATAACAAAGCTAGTCAATCAATAAATTCCACAAATACTCAAACATTGTTCACCAATTCTTCTGTCACAATCTCAATTTTGCAATTCGGTGCTCAAAATTGCTCAACAATTATCCCAACGAACATTCGGTCTCATATTTTGTGCCCATTCTTCAATCATTTGGCGTTAAATTCTTTGTCTCTGGCAAAACTCTCAAAAACTGAGAGTTTTTGGCAAAACTTTTCTGGCTTTCCTGCATGACTACTGCCGCTGCTTTTTCCAATTGGGCTCAAAATGGTCCCAATATTGACAAACTTGGCTCCATTGCGCTCAAAAATCTCGTCATGAAATGCAAGTACATGCATGTATTTGGAGATTTCAGCTTGTAGATTGCGAGTTAGAACAGCATATTAATGTCTCGATAGATCAGCGAAGACCTATCGTCTTTCAATCCGATCTGCACATTCAGTTTTTCGGCTTCTCTTCAGATTGACTGGTCAATTTTATCCCGATTTTCATCAGTGATACTCAACAAAATACTCACCAATGCACAGCTTTATTTCTACACTGAGGCCAGAAAACCGTGTTCGGCGCCTTATCCAAGTTATCCCAAGTCCAAGTTGCCATATCTAATCAATACAAAGCGCAATGTTCTGCACACTGTCTCGGGCCCACAGCTTTGACCATGTCTACTGGACGAACTGAAGGAGATTCGTTGGCGAGACGAAAGGCGGAAAAGACTTTCCACAACGACCAAGTGGTCTTTTTAAGTCGATGTCTAGACCACTAGACATTGACTTAGATAAGCGTGATGAGTCTAGACTTGCTCGTTTTTGATTTGACTCGGTCAACGGCAGACAGTCTGCCTTTGGGCGTGGATCATTTCAGTGTTCCGCTCAAATGGTGAGATATTTAGCCCGATAATTAGCGAGCAAATCTTGGCAGAGCATTGATCTAAAACGTGAGCTGCCTCATCAAGACGGTCAAATGGAGGAAGAGTTTTATCTCCGAGCGATCGATTGCTGTTCTGTTTGAATTGGGTATTTCTACTTTTCGGCGCAGTTTTTCCACCGCTGCAAAACCTCAGAGGCGATCTCGAGCAAGAAGAGTGTGACGAAAACATCAAGAGGCAAGCCCCGAACGTTTGGTTGAAATCTAGAGGATTTCTGGTGGGAAAAACCAGTCTCTGTCTCTTTGGGGGCAGGAAGCAGCTCCATCGAGAGCGAGCAACTTTCAATGCGAGAGCGCCGTTCAACTGCTCACTATTTGCGGCTGTGTGTCTAATGTATGATAACCCCTAAGACTGAGCAAGCTAATTGAGTGGCAGCGCGACGGATAAATAAAGACAGACTGTGATTCTAAAATAAAGTTTTCGCTTCTCGCTAATTGAACACTTGTTGCCAGCAAGAAAGGTCGCCGCACATCTGGCGCGCTTCTTACATCATACAAGTGGGAGCGGCTTTTCCACTGCGCTCGTACACTAAGGCCGTGCAAGCGAGTGGCGCTCAGCTGTCTGCTTCACTGGCGCCGAGCATTGACGTCAATTGGTCTTGCTGGCTGCGCCACTGCAAGCTTAGCAAGCGCACACTGTTGCTCCTTTCGGGCCTTCAAACGCGTCAGACCAGCGGATAGAGCAGAGCGAGTGAGAGAGAGAGAGAGAGAGAAATAAGTCCGTGGATACAATAATAAATATGCGGCTCACTCAAATTAATGTGCTTGCCAAACTTGTCGACTTCTCGGCCGCTGCCACACTCCAATGGGCTGTCGCCAAGCTGGCCACGATAAGCTACAAGTGTTAGAGAGTAAATCTCGACAGAGAATCTATGCATTCCTGTCGAGCCCGAATGCAAAGCTCACTCTCGCGTCCAAGAACCACCACGGCCAATGACCTAGAGCACAGAGAGCTATCTAGACGCGGCCCGCATGATAAGAAGGCGGCACACACACACACACAGACGATGACTCATCCGCCGGCTCGTTTCGCAGCACATTCATCGAATCTCTAACTGGGCTAATATCCACGTGTAGCAACAAACTACAACAACAACAAGTGCTCCACATCGCAAATTATTCTCCATATAATTTTATTGTCTCTCGCCTGTGAGCCAGACACAGCAGGGCCACACACGCTTAGTCATCGCGGATTTCCCTGCCTCGAAAACGGTGCTGTCCAGCTCTGGGTCATAATCTTGCGGACAGGAAGCAGGCAGATAAATGGGAGCAGACGGAGAACGGAAGAAAATTGGTCATTTGGGGCCCGAGAATCTGGAGAGGTCTCTTGAGTGAGACTAACACTAGTGACAAGGAAGCCTTTCGTGTGGAAAATGTGTCTTACGTCTTGTGCGAAGGTCGTGGGGTTTGATGGCTGCGAGCGAGTTTGTCTTACAAAAAGTGCGCAAGTCAACCAGCGGCCGCCCCGTTGCACTACAGTCTGCAGTCTGCAGTTCGCCCAGTCTTACTCTTGGGGCTTACTCTTGCGCGCACAGGTGTCTGCATGGGAGCACATTTTTTCCATGCGTTTGCTCGCTTGCTGTTGCCCTAAGCTTCAGGCTGCCGCTCTTTGAGTGCTCTCGCTGTTGTTGTTGTTGTTTTTGCCGCTGCTGCTGCAACAAGTGTGCGACCAGGGCCAATCCTGTGACACAAGGGCAAACGTTGGGCCGACTTCGCACGACTCTTGTACGCAAGTCTCTCTCTCGTTGGATAGACCAGGCACACACAGAGAAAGCGAAAGGCAGCCGTAATAAAAAAAGAAACTTCACTTTCTTGGACACGTTCAAGGAGCACAACCAACCAAAAGGGACACATATGTGTGTATGGATATCGATAGATACATACATTTATGCGTGTATTTATTCCCAAGTTAATTTCCATGCTAAACTTTGTCTCTCCTTCATTTTTTTCAGTTATACCTCTTCGGCTCTGATGAAGCATCCGAGCTAGCAGAAGTGGGCCAGATATGTGTCATTCCAGCGGGGAAACCTGGGAGGCTTCAATCTGGAGGAAGAGACACTAGCATGATCCTATTTGTGTGTCAGAAACGATTTGCCAAACACCGGAGCAAGCCGACACTTGTTGCGGTAGTTGTATAAATATAGATGAGCATAACTTTATTTACTCAGCCCTCAAGTTATGAGCAACATTAGTCTAGTTTAGACACTTTTAGTAATCAAGAAACGCAGAGCCAAAGTTGAGTTGAAATCTATTGCGAGCTAATTAAGAGAAAGAAACAACTGTCTTTTCATAAGCAAAATCATTAACAATAGGGAAAGAAAATTTCTGTCTAGTGTCAGGAGAGAAAGACGTCAATCGGAAAGAATTGTTCCATGTCAGCTCTCGGCCTATCTGAGCACGTTTGTCTCGCTCTCTCCTGGAGTCTGGCAGACCATTTCGATAGAATCAACAAGTGAACAGATTTATCCACCAAGTGCACTGAATCTGATGCAAAGCAGCAACAATTAGAGCCACCAAATCAATGACGCCCTCTTGGTGGTTAAGTTCGGTTTTGTACGCAAATCTACCGCTTGCCACACAAGACTAAGATGAACGATCAAGATAAATTGCATTTATCAACAAAGCCCATCTTTTTACTCCTTCAATTGCATCCGATCTGACAGCGTCAACAATAACAGGCCGACAGTTAGCATCTAGGCGTGTGAGCTTTTTCGAGTGCCTTGTGACTGACACTTAGCCAGCTCTCTGGCTAGGCCACATTTACTGACCGAAAAATATTTGGAGAAATCAGAAATGATAGACTAGAGAAGGCGAAACAGGAAAAGAGATAAATTGATACTAGGCCAGTTGTTAGACGAAAGCAGCAAGAGCAGATGCAACCAGATAGAAAATCTACATTCTAGGACAGAGTCAGCAATTCGATAGACTCTCTGATCTATTTCTTCGAAATCTGAGGTCAATTTGATGAGCACCATCGAAATTGACGAGAATAACAGGCTGTCAGCCAAAAGTCACTCAAAGACATTGAAAATAATCATAGTTTGTCGCCAGAAAAGAGGCGCCAACCTAACCTGGACTTAGGAGGGGAAGAGGAAAACAACAGTCCCATTGCCGAGTAACCAGAACATGTATCAGGCGGCAACGACGAACAACCCGACGAGCATTAACACATGCAGTACTTTAGTGAATCTCAATAGCAATCAGACAGACTTTCATTACAACAACAGCAGAGGAAACAACAACATCATCAATAATAACAACAACGATAATTTCTTTCGCCGGCTTTCCACGACATTGGCAGAGGCGGCCGAAGAGGCGCCAGTGGGTTATTCGGCACTGGCTGAGCATGGAAATCTCGCTATCAGTCACCATACCGAAGTGTCCACATCTCAACAGGAGCAGTATTATGCTAACAAGAACGAAGACCTTCTGCTGGACATTCAACAGTCAGAGACTGGCCGCATATCTTCAGGAACCAACTTTGATGAACCTATTGAGCGAAGATACCAGCAAGAGCGACAGTTAAGCTGTAACGAGCAAACCCAAGGCACTCTGACGTTGGACGAAATTGGCGCGATCCTAAATAGTAAAGAGTTTAGTTTCGACTTCCAGCACGAGGCCGGCGACCACAAACTGAGGCCAACGGCTTTGCCGTGCACCCCAGTTGCAATCAACCAAAACAACCACTGCCTAAACGGCAACAGTGACAGCGATAATAATCAGAATTTCACGAAGCAGGAAATCCACACTCCGAACGAGGAGAAAACCAAAGCCGCAATCTACGAGCATCTGAGACGGAGTATTGAGGGAACTGAGGATCTCGGGAGGACTGACAATGATGATCGCATCTTGTTGAGCTCGAACAACAATCATCCAAACCTCAAGCTGACGACGGGTCAATCTTCTTCTGGTGAGACACCAATCACAGACAAGGTCAACAACATCCAGGACAGTAGTAGGACAACTAATTTAATGAAAAACATCTCCACCACAACGACTAGAAACAACAACATGGCTGCCAAAAACAACGGGCTCAACATGGACGAGGCTCAGCAGCAGCCCTTCGTTGAAATCATCGAGCAGCCGGCCAAGTGTGCCCTAAGGTTTAGGTACAAGTGTGAGGGTCGCTCGGCGGGCTCCTTGCCGGGCGTGAACTCGACGGCCGACCAGAAGACTTATCCATCAATCAGGATTAACAATTACACTGGCCGAGCAGTGGTTGTGATATCGTGCGTGACCAAAGAGGCGCCCTATTTGGCCCACCCGCACAATTTGGTTGGCAAAGAGGGTTGCAAGAAGGGAATTTGTACAATAGTTATCAATAATTATGAGGCACAAATGGTGCGCAGTTTTTCCGGTTTGGGAATCCAGTGTGTCAAAAGGAAAGACATAGAGGAATCTCTGAATCTCAGAGAATCAATTAATGTTGACCCATTCAGGAATGGATTCCAGCACAAATTGAACAGCTCAAATATTGATCTAAATGTGGTTAGATTGTGTTTCCAAGTTTTCATCGAAGGTTCAACGCCAAACAAATGCGACGTTCCATTGAGGCCAGTGGTTAGTGATTCCATTCATGATAAGAAGGCAATGTCTGATTTAATTATAACCAAATTATCTCATTGTTCAGCGCCAGCAAGTGGTGGCCGAGAAGTGATCCTATTGTGTGATAGAATAGCCCGCGATGATATACAGCTCAGGTTCTATGAGGAACGGGAGGGAAAATTAATCTGGGAAACCTATATGGACATATCGCCAACAGATGTCCACAAGCAGGTGGCCATTTGTTTCAAATCGCCAAAGTATTACAATGAGAATATTCAGCAGCCAGTGATGGCCCGTTTACAATTGAAACGTCTGTCAGATCAGCAAATGAGTGAGCCCAGATTGTTTCAGTTCCTGCCCTGCGAAAGCGAGGAGGACATGGTCCAGAGGAAGAGGCAGAAGATCGAGTGGGCCAACATGAACCACTATGTGCTGGACAACATTTTACTCCAACAACAGCCCAACTGTTCCACTGGGAACCCACTCCTTCCTGTCCCCCAAGTTCCTCAGCTACCCTTGGGCGAGCTGTCCATGCATCGTCAGCATCATCTGCAGCAGCAGCACCAACAGCCAGCCTCCAACCTACTTGATGGGCCCTTCCAGCATCCAAACGAGCTACAGCAACACAATAACACGACGACCACCAACACCAACAACCTGAACCACCTACAGCGACAGCAGGCACACCAGAATACTTCTCAGCACGATGCAGCAGCGTCGACAACTACCAACACAAGCACAGCAACTGCAATATATAACCGATGATTGATGAGCTGCACTAGCATTGGACAACAATCACTGTGAGCACAATGGCAAGGTGCAAAGGAAATAGTATAACTATATCTATTTGGACAATTTATCATCAGTAAATTTTATCCAAACATTTTCTATCACAGGCAAACCTTCTACCACGTCACTGTATCAATTCTGTCCCCATATTGAGCCCGCTGTGCAGCCATTGCGATGAGTTTCATCTCTCTCTCTCACTAGCTTCAGACTATATTTAGCCGAATCCGAAAAGTCGGCCAGGTATTTGCCTCAGTTCTCAGCAACATTTTCAGCCCGAGTCATGCTCTGCATCACTGCTCTCTGGCACTCGTGATCCTCGGGCGACACTTGGACGTAGCTTTGATGTTCGCGCCTCGAGCTGAGCTAGTTTGAGGCATCATCTAGGCGCCATTTGTGCATTATTCCAGCATACACAAGCTGGCCAAGCTCCGGTTACACTGTAACTTCCTTCAGTACGCCATTAGATTAGCCAGAACAGGAGAGAAAAAACAAATGGCTCGCCCCGAGCATAAGGCGTCCCCAAGCTTGGCCGTGGCGATGGCCATTTGGGCGATTGCATGCCTGGCAATCACGAGCGGCTGCCAGGCCTATACAGTGGAGGAAAATCTGCACTTCATTGAGAAAGTAATCACAAAGCTGAACGACACAGAAGAGTGCCAGCTGCCGAGCTACTTGGAGGTGGACGAGCTGCAGACTGCCTTCGGTGAGCTCGAGCAACAATTGGGCCCCCAGAAGTTTGCCTCGAGCCTGAGCGACGATATGCGTTTGGTTCGCACGACTCTCTTGGACCAGTGGGACTCATTTCAGCGTCGGATGACCAGCGAGGTTGTGATTCGAGCGGCCAAACGACGCGCCTTCATGTGCAAGGTCGAAAGGTACCAAGAGGCCAAAGGGGGCAGCTCGATTTGCGCCCGCTTCAAGGACTCTTCGAACCGAGTGAGCGACCGCATTTTCGAGAAAAACCCAATCGTCCGCTACCTGAAGCACCTGGACACTCACGAGGTGATTGAGAGGCCCGAGGGAGACGAGGTTGCCTCGTCGCAGGAGTCTCAACAATCAGGAGCTGGTGGGGCTGCAAGCGGTGTGCCCGAGCCAGAGGCAGAGGCAGAGGTGAAGACGATCGGCCAGCAAGCTGGCGAACCAGAATCGACCCCCAAGAAGGCCGACAGTTCGGAGACGGAGCGAGCAGAAATCCGGCACACCGATGGGTCTCAAGAGGGATCTGGAGCGCCAGAGGACGAGACCAAGTCGGAGGCGGACGCTGAGCTTGACGAGAACATGGACTATGACCCGCTGGTAGAGGTCTCTCAGCCCAAGTCGACAGACGAGGGCGAAGAGCAACCAAAGGAGCAGCCAGAGAGCGAGCAGGACGAGAGCCCAAAGGAGGAGGAACAAGCTCAGCCGCAAGATCTGCAACCAAGTGCAGCCCCAACACAGGAAACGGACGGCAAGTTGGCGCCCCAACCGGAAGCGGAAGTGGCTGAAACAAGGATGGAAGCCGGAGTAAAGGATGTCGAAAAGAAGTCTGTGCCAGTGATTGACGACTCTGGTTTGTCGTGGATGGAGCCAGAGGACGACGACGAGGATTTGGCGCGAGTGGTCAGGTTGCCGAAGAAGGACTGGGAATTCGACCAGGTGTTCGGCTACTTTAAGTGGCCGGACGAGGACGAGGGCCAAGAGGAGACAGATCCGGTGCGCCTGGACCACCAGCTGAGACACCAGTGGAACGACTTCATGGACGACCCGGACGCCTTTGACGAGTTCATGAAACGGTCCATACAGAATCCCAAGGTGAACGGGGCCTCGACGAGGAGGAAGAAGCAGGAGTTCTTTGCCGCATTGGACAAGGAACAGCGAAATGGGGCCTCTTTTGGGTGGAAGTTTGAGGCCGTGCCAGATTTTGGGCCGGCGGCGCCGAATGGAAATGGGCTCAAGGTGGGCCCAGGCCAGAAGGACCGTTGGGTGAAGCTGCTGAACAACCAGGTTTGCCGCATGGGCTACAACACGGACGCCATCAAGCGCAAGGCGAAGGGTGGCGTGAAGAGCGTCAAGGGCTGGATGAAGTCGTTGAAAGGCGACCGAGAAGAGCTCAACTTCGAGAACTGAGAGCCACTGTGAAATGTTGACAATTAGATTAAAATCGAGCTCTTGATTAGTGTTCTTTTGGTCATAGTCTTTTCTTCGTCATGTTTGATGTGATTTCGTGTGGTTATTCTGAATTGATATCCAGAGAAAACTGGCCTTCTTGCTGAATGGAATTCTACATTTCCTCTCGCCAAGTCATAACTTGATAGTTGAACTAGAGAACTTGGTCGTATGAGAACAAACTCGGCTGAGAAAGCAAAGCTGCTCACTCCATACTTCCTACACTCACTTTCAACTCTGCTTGTAGGCGGCTTCGAACAACAGACTTGGTACTGCCATCAAGCGGCTCGAAAGGCAGCCCCACTAGAAGGCGCTCACAGTTGAACAGGAAACGAACAGATTGCAAGGAATGGGACACATCCTTGTTGAGTGCGATAATAAAACCCACTTTGCCAGCACTAAGTTGCCTGAAGTTGGAGCTAAAGGATAAATCAATAACGAGCGGAAAGGAAAACTCTCCACAAATAGTCCGGCGAGAGTGGAAATTCTGGCAAAAATTTTGGCGAAATTCTCGCCGCCTCACTCTAGCGTCTAGACTCATAACAAGGTTCACCATGAGGGTCAAATAACTCTTTGGCTTGAGTTTTGCAATGGTGGAAAAACTGCAAGCCGTTATATTGATGAGACACTGGATTGGGCATTACCAAAGTGAGCTAACGAGCAGCACACAAGGCAGTGGCAACAAGTGAGAATGGGCACCCTTTTGGCAAGGCAACAAAAAGCGCGCCTTTATCTGCCTGTGTGAGTGCCACGCGCTCGGCTCATGATCTGCATAACTCCGGCTCCAAGCAAGCACAGAGCCACGATGCCCATGGGCCATGGGGATACACACCAAAAGTTGTCCTTGACTCCCCTTTGCCTTTCTCCTTCTCCTCCTCCTAATTAGCCCATTGGCTTCTCATGGCGCGCCTTGCTCCTCCTTTCCCCCCGCTGGTTGTGCAACTTGGCTGGCTCGTCCCTTGGTCGTCTCTTTGGGCGACAGGCAGTCTGTTGATTCTTGGCGACAGGGGGAATCCAGCCAGCCGATTGGATGGGCGCGAGTGGTGGTGGCTCGATCCTTCTCCCAGTCGCCGGCACTTGGCTGGGCTGGGGGCCATGTGGGCTGACTCGTACGATGGCGGCCGGGGAAAGCACTCCAACGAGCCGCCTCGCTTTCCCCCGCCAAATGTCTCACTCCCTTCACTGGGCTCGCCACGAGTGCAGCCCCTTCTGCACAGAAGTGCGCCCCGAACAGCCACCTCGCCCCAGAGGCATGCTCACAAGACAAGCTCGCTCCACGCCGAGCTACTCTCTTGCCACTTCCTCCCCCACTGCTCACACCCCTCTCCTCATGCAGGCACACTTTCAATGCATGCCCACCTCTCACGTTCCAACGGCAAGATGCAAGCTTTTCCAACCGTCCTGCCTGCTCCCCCTCCCAGCCAGCCCAGTGTCCAAAGGATCACACAATTCTCACTCGAAGCCGGAGGAAAGTCGTTAAATACTTAGCGATATTTAGCCATCTAAATGCAACATTTCCATTCTAATCGGAAACACAAGTTGCAAAGTTTTCACTTGTTGAGAATTAGACCACTGTCAACTGGCTGTCGTTCAGTTTTTTCGCAAATGTCAACTTAGTAACAAGAAAGGAAGGGATATTGTACCCCTACACTCGCTCAGTGTGCCAGCAGTTGCGCCTCTTCAATCATTTAATTTTATTCAACATTGTCTCCAGTTTCACGCAATTAGTCAGGAGATAGTCAATCACTTCAAGTGAGTGGAGACAAATCAGAACAATAGAGTGGCAAGAGAGTAGCGTCAAGCTGTATCGGATAGCTGCCGAGTCTTACCAGAATCGACTTGCTGCTCACAGGAGCTTCAGGTTAACTTGAGAAGATTGTTTTAACCCGCAACTAATTCATCAGATTGAGACTGAAAACATCCAAAAATATTAAGCAATGATAGTAATCAAGCTCTTCGTCAACCAGAGGCTGGTGCAGGTAGCATTTGCGCCATCCAATCAAAACAGAGCACTTTTGGGTCCCCTTTTGGCGCGAAAAAACGGGCAACAGATTGGCCCATTTGTGAGAACTCTTGTTCAATCAACAGCACAAAGTCAGAAGGTAAGTCTCCTGTAGATAGACTTGATTTGCTCTAACCCAAACGAATTAATCCAATGATGAAACTGACAGTTGTTTTGTTCAATAATAATCACCCAAATTATGCGCGCTTACCCAAAAAGGTCACCAGCGCAAACAACCAGCAGCTGATACCAGTCGCGAGAAATATCTCATTTCGTCAATGTCAGCGGGCTGACATTAAACGAGCCGGCTCAGAAAACGCCAGGGCTTCTTTTAGTATTGCTTCGTCAAATAATAATTATACCATCCAAGAGCTAGAGCCATACATCGTTATTGGCGAGCAGGAGGCTGCCATCGAGGAACAGAGAGAATCTCCATTGGAAGTGCTCAAGAGAAGGGCAAAAGAGGCTAGGGATAGGAGAGACAGCGCTGCAAAGAGCAAATACTATGGACAGATATTCAATGAGGCCGTTCCAACGGCAACATCTGAGAGGCGTTTGGTAGTATTGCTGTCGTGGCTTGAAGCCAAGGAGAAACACATCGACAAATATAGGGAATTTTATTTGGCTCGTGGGTTTGACGTTCTGAATGTCAAAACATCGCCCTGGGATCTGCTATTACCTAACTATGGTGCTCGAAGGATATCGATGGACTTTGTTCGTTTTATGACGGAGAAACAGTACTCGAACGTTGTTTTGCACGGTTTTAGTGTGGGCGGCTACATGTTTGGTAGATTCCTATTAGAAATCGACTCACAACCACCAGAGATGAAAGAAAAACTATTGAACTCAATCAGAGGTCTCGTGTTCGACTCATTAGTTCCATTTGAAGGTACCTGTTATGGTGTTGCAAACAGCATTACGAGAAATCCCTACGCAGCCAAGGCAATAGAACAACTACTCAGATTTTATTTATTTATCGGCCACAATATTGCCACAAAATACTATCTCGAAGCCTCTGAGAAGGTTTGGGGCGGTCCTCTGAGGTGTCCCTCATTGTTTTTGATGTCGAAGGATGATAAAATATCCGATCATAGAATAGTCGAGCGTCTTGCAAGCGTTTGGACTCAGCTCGGAGTGGATTGTCACAAGATGCTTGTAGATAGTTCGCCCCATGTACAAATATTCACCAAGCACCATGATAAATACGTGCAGCATGTTGAAAAGTTCTTGAAACACATCAAGGTCGATTGAAGCACCATGAGATCTTTCCTCACGCTCAATCGGGGCATTAGGCATCAAAAAATGTAACCAATAGTGATGAAACATTAAATGGGAAGCTTGTCTTCCTAAAAGCGACCAGTACAATGAGTAAGATTAATCCAGTGTAAATATGTTTTTTCATTAGGGACTGCATACTAGCTTCGGCACGGGAGTTCAAACAACGGTAATATGGAGCCCCTACTCCGGCGTGAGCCCATCAACCCCAGTTACTGCTCGTGCCTCTTACACTAACTAGCCTAAGTCCAATTTGGCCTATTAGCCAATAAGAATTGCACTCTCTACAGGAGATCCGATCACCCAAAGTAACTTCGCAATGCAATACTCCTCTATTCCCTCACGATGGTCATGGGCAGATCCTTTTGTCGACTACCGGTCTGACTAGATGTAGATGTGATGAGCATCCGATCTTCTCTTCACCAATAGAAGCCCTACAATGCTGGACCGGGAGACAATCACATCACCGTACTCAATTCGACTTCTCTAACCTTCCATAATGTGAAATATCGACTCTTAGCTTCCCACTACTCTCTAGGTCAATTGATACATCAGTTCTGATTGAGATGGAGAATCTCTTCCCCTGGCCGTGCCTAAATGGCGGAATCGGTTTGCAAATATCCTCACGCAGGTCCAAAAGCTGTAGTTTGCTCACTATCTAGAACTAACCAGTAAACTCGGGGCCGAGTATGTGTTGGAAATTTAATCATCTTGTCTCTAGTCTAATGTTGCTCATCTAGAACTATTCTCCATGGATGATAGAGAATTTGGATAGAGTGATAATAATAAGAGTTCTCTCCATTATCATCGTTGGTTTTAATGAACTAAAGTTGACCAAGTTGACGAGGATGAGCTCAGTTCGAATATTGAGGGCTTTTTAGAGAAAACGGTAGCTAATGAGAGAGAGATTAGGATCAGGATTATTGAGAAGCTAGGCACCAGATTGGCCGAATGATTGCAATTGTCTTCGTAGCACGTACAAGATTCCATCATGAGCGCAAACGTTCCAGATCGCTTATAACAAATAGACTTCCTATCCTTCTCCTCATGATCGTCTATATGTCCACAAGATCTGATGACTATCTTCTTCTGCTCAATATATTGCACTAATTTTCGGCACACTTTTGCAGGCTTTCCAATGTGCTTCTCGCAATCGGTTTCCGTAATATTTGCACGTCCACTGAAAGATTCATCGCAACCAGGATTATCGGCGCTTGAGCAATGGTAACAGTTGAGTGCTTGAACTTGGCCATTTTCACCTGAATTGCCTAATATTAATATGATTAAAAATACCAACGCGAGAGATAATATCGTGGGGGCGAGATTTTTCGTGGCCTCAATCAAGCAATTGTAACGGTAATTGAGACTTCTTCCTTTACTCATGAGCGAGCTCCCTTTGTGTTTGAGTCTGTTGTTGTACTCGTCAATTCTATGATCATTGTTATGGAGAAAGGCAGTTGTGTTCTCTCTGAAAAGTATCGATCTTCTTCCACCTTTTGACATACAGTGCTTCTCATGAGCTTGCTGATTTGCAATGGCCCCAATCATCTTGCGATCGTCGCGCTGTTCACACTAGATATGGATACTTTCAATAGCCCTAATCGACTCGGCTTGCCTCACGATTGCAAGAATCCTACTGTCTTAATGCTGTAAACAAATGCTGGAAACTTTTGATGGCCCGAGAATTCAGGCAGCAGACAAAATCGACCCAGTTCACCAGCTTGCGCCTTAGGGCTGAGCTTCGGCTGGCTTCAACATTAACTAATATGTTGCTCTGTCCAATGGCTCCTCATATTATACTTGTAAATCGAACCCCAAAAGTCTGAACTGGTGATGGTATCCAACAATTTTGCACTGGTAGGTTTCTCCGAGAAGCAAATGCACGATGGAAATTAATCGAATAGAGATTCACCTGTGACGGTATGTATGTAGTTAGAGGGTTAATATCTGGCCGAAGAGTCAAAATTGCGGCGGTGAAAATAGACGCTGGAAACTAGCGGGCTCGAGGATGATATTTGTGTCCTACTTTGTTGGATACTTTTGAGGCTGGCATAAGAGCGGAGCCCATTAAATCGGTAGCGAGAGACAGAGAAAGCACACAGCAAGGCCAGTAGTGTTTGGGCAAAAGCGCGTTGCCGCTGGCTTGGGGGAACTAGGGAGCTAGGTGCCTGCAGTGTGCACGCATTACGTGCAAGGCTACGCTCGAGCCGGAGGGCAACGCAAATGGCCGGCGCCCTACCCAGAGACTAGGCCCCCGAAGGCGCATTCAGGAGAAGCTTCGACCGGGGCAAAACCCCATATCGCCTCTCAGGCTTCTTTCCGCTGTTGGATCAAGCGCCGCCTTGACAACGTGCTCGCCGGGGGGCCCAGCGCGTCCTCCGGCCCAGTCCAGATCCCTGTTTGCTGCGTCGGAAGCGGCCAACACCCCAACAAGCCGGCCCAATCGGGGCAATGCCGTGTCCCCAAACTGCATAGCGACCATGGACGACCGGGAGCTTGGGGCCGCGAGGCAGTGCGGCCGCGAAAAGCTGGGCAGCCGCCCAAATGTATGCTATCTCCAGGCCAGGTCATTTCGCTTCGCGCTGCACCCAAGGAAACGGGCCACGCCAACATCGTGAGCTCGACGGCTCACTTTCCAGGCCTCAAATTCTAGACTTCAGCACTGAGAAGTTGCGGTCTTGTCGAGGCGGAAGCCACACAGTGTATCAGGTTGCTTAGTTTACCAGCCGCTGTCCAAAACTGCACTGACCTAGAGGCCAAATTTTGGAGCAGCCATACGTGCCGGGTGCCCATAAGTCAGCTTATTCCAGTGACATAAAGGTTGCCCAAAGGTGGTTAATGGTGCTCGGATCGCGTGGCATGTTATGAGATATTTCCTGTGCAACGATTAGGGTGAAAAATTCCCCTATAAGTGAAGTATTTATCAATCGCACCGTTATCATTCGCGTTCCATATTTTGCCGATTTAATATGGCATATTTTTTTAGAAACAAACTATTTCATGTTGGACTTCTGTAGACGTCCAAAAAAATTGAGACAGTAGTGGACGATGATTGGACACTGTTGGCCGAGTTAGTAAACGAAACAAACAGTAAGAAAACGCCGCAAGACGTGGTTCGAAATATTTATTCGCCATAGGATGAAGTGGAAGCGTTGATTATAATGATGCAGTAATCCAACCAATGCTAATGATTGTGTCCAAATTATCCTGCCCTAAGAATCACTGTTTCGTTCAGCCTAGGTAGCTGCTGAGTGGCTCACTCGTTGTCTGTCTTATTGCTTATTGAGATACAGATTGGTAATGCTTAAGTAGGTGGCTTCTTAGAATGTAAATAGAGATAGAGATGCTTTCCTTTGATCATTTGTACAATGGATTTACAAGAAAGTGCGACCAGTTCGCGCGTTTGGTGCTAAAAAGGGCTCTTGAATGCTCGTTGTTCGATGTTGTTCGATGATAGATGACATTGGCGACCTAAGCTCAATTGCTTGATAAGGTTTGCAAGTGTGATTATGATTACGAGAATGATCATTGAAGGTGATAATAATGTGGATATATTAGAAGGAGAATAATGCGGATCAAATTCAGGCAGTCCACAAATGGGCATTACGATCAGCAATTGGAAACAACCAGGCCCGTTTCTTGGCTGTCGCTCTTCTCCAAGGCTGCCAGCTGATTGGCGCCAGTCACCTTCACCATTCTGACCTCTCTCGTGATATAGTCTAGCCTCTTTCTCACCGGCTCGTCGTCGTCGTCGCGATGCGAGTCGCCCAGCATCGAGTCGGGCGAGCAGCCTTTGAGTGGGCCCTCCGATGAGTGTCTGTGGAGCTCGTCGTCCTGCACGGCCTCTTCGTCGGCCTCAAGTGAGCTGAAATGGTCGGGACCCAAGCGGGACACAGGCCGCACTTCGTCGAGCGAGTCCTCGCGAGTTTGCCCCAACGAAAGAGGTTCCGGCGAGGCGGGCCGCTCCATGGCAAGCTCGTCGTCCGGCTCAAAGTCGACGGGACCACAGAGACAGTTGGCCTCGAGAATCGACGAGTCTGGAGGCAGATCGGGCGAGAGGTCGAAGTTGAGCTGTTGTCTGGTGCCCTCGCTGAGCACACTGCTGCACTGGGACACTGTTGAACTTCTGCGCCGGCCGCAATGGAGCAGCCCAGTTGGCGAGCCCTTTCCGTCAAGCGAGATAGACGAACTGCACGAAGTTTCGCCCTCCTGCGAGTGTCTCTTGTTGATCAATCTGTTTCCAATTGAACCGGAGGAGCGCGAGCTGCCCGACGTGGAGCCAGTCTCGCTGTTTGGCTCGCAGCTCTGTTGCTTGGTGCAGTTCTTGTTGGCTGGAGACACATTCATCGGCACCCCTTCGGTGACGGGCGGCAATAGGCCGCCGTTGGGGTTCTCTTGCATCATGAGAGAGTGTAGAGAGTTCTTTCTGGCCAAATAGGCGGGCATATTGAATCTGTTGCAGCCCTCAGACAACCGTTTGCATTGGAGGATTCGCTGCAGTTGCTCTTCGTCCGGCAACTCGGCCTCTTGATCATCTTCAGGCATCTGTTCTCGATTCTCCTCCATGGGCACTACTTCTGAATCAGTTTCTTCCCCCTTTTGGGCCATTCTTACCACTCTTTCTGCAATCTTCCTAATTTAAATCAATGATCATTTGTCTAGGAGAACATTCACAAGTCTTTTTTTGGTTTTTAATCAGTTTTTCTAAATACTGACTTGTTGGAATTTTAAACTATTAATTTTTTTGATGAAATTTCTAACTCGAATCGACTTTTTCCCGCAAAACTGCTTCCCTAAACTGGCGACACTTGATCTCGTAGTGCTCTCCTAAGCATGCAGAAATTTCAACCACCATTCTCTTGCATCACTCGGCAATTTGTAGAAAAATTTGCTCCCAAAAACTTGACCGTGAAATGTTTCTCAACAATCAACGATCGAGCATTGAGAGTGCGTTTACTTGGCTGCCAGAAAAGGTGTTAAACTTCAGCACCGCAAGTCTATTTGCCAAATAAATAAATAAGTATTCCCACCCAAGAGCGAGGGATTTATTTACCGTCGGCCAAAAGTGGGAGACAAGAGGCCCGACAAGAGTGGCTTGTTTGTGCATTTGTCTCTGCGCGCTGGCCAGACTTGCGCAGGTCTCTAGGCGCGCACCTAGCGCCTCTGTGGGGCGTGCGCCACTCAAGTCGGCCCAAAGGCAGTCCAATGTCAGCCTTTGGCCGTGCGGGCGCTCTCAAGGTCACCGGCGATTAGGAGTTCGCGCGCACGGACACTGCTCCAAGTTGGCCGCAATTTGGGCTCCACTCTCGCTGGCTAGCTCGCCTAGCTTGCCAGACTGCGGCTGTGGAGCCCACACACTGGGGCGCTCTCAAGCTGGCACCATCTGACGAGCATGGAGGGCCAATCTCGCTGCATTCCAAAGTTTCCATCGACAATCAATTTGCAAGGCTTCGCATCAAGTTGGCCGCTTTTGAGGCCCTCATTCCATTGAGTTGGCCGCCCAATGGAATGGATTCCGAGCGGAAGCTCGCGCCTGGAAGCCAATCTAGTTGGCCTGGTTTGGGTCCGAATTGGGTCAGTCTGCGGGCCAGTTGCCCCCCTTTGGGTCCTGCCCGGGCTCCAAAAAAGCGCCCCCCACAGCGCCGCGATGATGGAGGTCAGTGGCTCGCTGGAGCCCGTCGCAAGAGTCTCCTCCGCAAGGTTAAGGTCGACGTCCTAGTTTCTGAGGCGCCGTCTCGTCTGGTGCAAACTGTGGGCCCGACGCCGCTTCCACAGGCAGCCCAAAGGAGCAGCATCAGAGGCCTGGAGTGTCCTTGAACTCGAGGGGGGCGGGGCACTGCTTGGTCCTGCTGCCAGCGGTCGGCGGGCGCCTTCTGGCAACCCTTTGGGTTCGAGAAACTAGGTCAGCGGAGGCGAGTCGCCCCACGGCCACCCCGTTGGTCTCGGCGGCCAACCCGTTTGGCCCGCCGGGAGACTGCGCGGTAGCATTGACATTGAAAGTGCTGGCGAAGAGTTGGCCAAAGCTGGACGGCGAGAAGCAATGCGGCAGCAGCTGCAGCACTGGTCCTAGTTGTCCGTGAAAAGTTGACGCATGCGAGCTAGCTGGCAGGCGCCAGCTCGTGCGCCGCTTGTGCAGACGGACGCTTGCGCAAGGGGCGCCTCTGCTTGCCCGGCAAGTGAGGGTCTCGATGGGCTGGGCCTAATCTAGGTCATGGCTACTTCCACTGCCTTCAATTGGCCCCACTTGCTTGCCACTTGGACGTTGGAATTCGGCCGCCCTAGTTGGTCCCACTGCGGCCGAGTGGGTCTGGGAGGCGAGGAAGATTCTCGAAACTGGCCGTTCCAAACTGGAAGTGGATTTGATGAATCTTTGATCGCACCTTAGCAGCGGGATTCCAACTCGCAATCTGTTGTATTAATCTTGCTTGGAGTCACATTTTAGCGGCAAGAAGACCGTAAAAGCTCATAGCTTGCAAGTACAATCGATCCAAATGGATCGTTTATTGATTCAGTCGTGCAAAATTATCTCTGCAAGTCCTTTGTCCTTCTCTAAGAGTCGGCCTTGATGCAAAACGGATGGACTATGCTCGTTTTATTGTCACACAGCCGATATGTTGACTACAAGGAAAAGACTGTATGAGGAGGAGAATGGGCAATATCAGCGAGCGAAATCGAAAATCGGAGAGTGTGGGCAATTTATAAGGATTATCTAGACTGAGCCTTAGAACGGATTTTTAATCCAGCGCTTTGCTGCGGAGAAAGCGGTCGGATTTATTTGCAGACAACAATGCAGCTGATGCATTTGTTGTTCATTATGGTTTCACAATGAGAAAAACTTCAGAAAGGCCTGGGGAGTTATGGTTATGTGCTTGGGTACCAGTTCCTCTCGATTCATTGGCCTAGATTGCCTATTTTGACTAGAGTTTATCATTGGATCATTGTCGCCATTTGGACGAGCCGACGAGAGCCGGTTGGCATCCTGCTGCAGATTTCTCCTAGCTCCCAGAGGCTGTCTCGAGGGTGCGCCCTCGCCGGCCGATGGGCGCCGATTCGAACTGGCGCCCATTCGGCCCACATTTTCCGTCTCCTCAGCTCTGGAACGGACATCGAAAGTCCTGCTCAGCGACGCCACCGAAGGCCGGCCTGACGGCAAACTGAAGCCCTGGGAGGCAAGCGAGGGCCGCGAAGCTCGCCGGTCGCGATGAATTGGAGCTGAATCGGGGCGGCTCTGGTTTGCTGGGCCGCCATCTTGTGCGGATTGCTTTGTCGTCTGGAAACTGGAACTGGTGCGCTCGTCGTCGTTCTTGATGCAAGGGTGGCCTATTGATTTCCAGAACAGACAACGACAGTGTCTGCAGAGCAACAGACAGTCGGCGTACTCCTCCTTCAGGTCGAAGCGTCTGCATGGATTGTGATAGAGAAGGAGTTGGACAGAAACTCGGCTAGCTCTTGTTATCGGATCGTGATTGCTCTGCTGGTTCCGGTGATTTGCAGAGCATTCAGTAGAGCAGCCAGCATGAGAGGCGGAAGAAGAGTTCAATTGGCATAATTTATGACCAGTTATGAGCGGTCGTGTTTGAGTGAAACTTTCGGTCGTGACTAGACCGCAAAAGAGTGTCCATTTCTCGTCCATTTACTACTCTTCAGAGTGAAAAAGTGACCACAAGTGAATTGACGGCGACCACTAGTGAAGAGAAAGATGACTCACCTTCTCAGTTGGTGAAAAACCAACTCCCAGTCCACTTCAGTAGCCGGCGAGCAGCTGCTGCCGTTGGTTGAACTGGCCGCCGATCTGTCGCCCGATTGGCCAGCTCGCTTCTCCGACTCACGACTCCAGCTGGGCTCGAGCGAGCCGGCGCCACTTCCGCCGCCGGCCGCCAGCGAGGAGCCGGAACTGGCGGAGGAGGAGCCTCGATGGTGAGCTCTGGGCGAGGTGGGGGCTTCCCTGTCGAACATGCGGATGGCTTTGACGACTGGCGAGCTGCACTTGGGCGAGCAGTCGCTGTCGCTGCCGCTGCCGCCGCTCAGCGAGTCGTGCCTAGTCTGCCTTCGAGGGGCGCCCCCCAAGCTGCAGTTGCTGTTGCTGCCGGCGGCCGACCTTTGGCTGTGCTCGGTCTTGCACTCGGCCGGGCTTGGTGGCGACGAGCTGGAGGGCGGCTCGCAGTCGGCGACAGTCTTCGCCCGCCGATGGGCCACCGGGTTCCTGTAGCTGGCCTTTCCGTCGGCCGTCGACCGTTTGGCGTACTTAATTCCGCGCAGGGTGCTCCTCTTGACGCTTCTCAGATACTTGTTGTCGCTCTCGAGCACAAGCTTCAATTGTTGCTCACTGAAATGGTAGAGGCACAACTTTTTCCAAATATATTGCTCGTCAATCATACTTTGCATTATCGGACTCGCCTGGGCCGAACTAATGAGGTCACGATAATCGTTCAATCGCAAGAGCACCTCGCGCACCATCTCCTTGGGCAATCTGTCAAAGGTTATCTGTTGCTGCTGCTGCTGCTGCTGCTGATTGTTGTTGCTCGTGCTATCATCTGCCTGCTGCTCCTTGCATGTGCAGATCCATTTGGGCGAGAAGTGATTCAAAAGTTGGAAAATGTTAGACTATAATCTTTGCCATGATGAGAAATTGCTCTGTCTAGAGTCTAATCTTTGAGCGAAAGCAAAACAATGGCGATGGAAAAGCGGATGGAAAGACTCCCAAATTACCGCTCATTGTTGCTCAAATGCATCAATTGCACTCACCTGGCCAGAGAAACCTGGCTCAATGTCGTCCACAATGCGGCTTATTCTGTCAATTGTATCAAAGTGTTGCTGCCACAACAGACTAGAACCGATGGGCCTGCCCCAGCAGTAATATTTTTCAATCGAATCCTTGAGCTCGTTGAGTAGATTTTTGATCACATGAATGTTGCGCTTGTTGCTGTTCACCTCCCAGGCCACTTGCTCTAGCATGGCAAACAAAACCTTTGTTGCACAACCACTAAGCGATGTCAGATTCTCTGTGACCAGCAAGTGTAACAGTTTGCAAATATAATTGAATCTCCTAATATCGTGGATTGCATTGTAAAAGTCGAGCCGATAAAAGGCCTCACTAATGGTGTTATACATTGCCACTTCTCTGGTTCTAACTGAAACTCTGCAATGAGGTATGTTGTTCTTGGCCAACTCGCTGGCGCTCACTGTTCCTGTTGATGGACAACTAGACTCTTGCTCAATGCTCGCCGGCGTCAAACTCCTCTGTCTGTCTCCTCCACTGCAAGCACAGTAGCAACACGACGCTGCAACACCACTGCTGCTGCTGCTACTTCCGCTGCTTATTCCGGTCTCCGGCGAGACTGAGGCCTGTCTTGGGGGCGCCAGTCGCCCATGGTAGTCGTAGTCTTTGGCCGTCTCAGTCTCCTGCTTGCTGCTCGATTCGAGCTCACCCGCGCTGCTATCACATATTCGTTGGCCATTTTCCAATATCACTGGAACGGAAGCTTCCGGCGAGCCTCCAAGTTCCGTTGCTGCCGTTGTTTTCTTGTCGCCGCCTGAGCTCGTGCGAGTCAAATTGCTTTGAGCTAGCCGCGCCACTTCCGGCGGCCACTCACACTCAGTGCTGGCCGATGTTTGGCTCGAACTGGACGACCTAAGGGCCGGCCGCGAAACAGGCGGTTTGCTAGAAGTGCTCGAAAGACTCACAAGATTTGCCCCATCGCTCGAATCGGCTGGCTGGCTGGCCGTGGAATCAGCACTAGTTGAGCAATTTGTCGAGATATCATCATCTCCGGGAGAATAGGCGCCACCCTGCGAGTGGGACTCTCCTGAAAGACCTGTGGGCATTTGATCAAGATTGAACTGGCTGCTCGACGTCTTGAGTGTGCTCCTCTGTGAGCAACAACAGCAGGACGGCGGCGAGCCGGCAACCGGCTGCTGCAAGTGGTGCTGGCAGCAAGAGTAACGGCCATATGGCGATGAGATGGTTATTGCTTGGTGGTGTTGGTGAGCGAGGCCTCGTTCGGGCGAGCCAATGGGCGAGAAGGGCGCACAATCGGCCCTAAGGTCGCCCACAATAGATCCCGATTGACGGCCCCTTGTTGCTGTGGACGCCTGACACTGTATCTGAGTGCTGCCAGTGCTCGTTGCATTTGAGCAGTGGCCAGAGGGAACACCCTCGCCAATTGTTCCTGTTTCCTGCTTTTTGGCATTCGAGTTTCGGCCACAGTTGGCCGCCATATGTTGGCCCATCTGGCTGGGCGGCGGCCACGAGCAGGCGGCCAAAATGTTGTGGTACTGGTGGCAGGCGGCCGGACGCAGCTGGCTCTCGATGATCTTCATCCGCTGCCAGCCGGAGCTCTCCGTTTTCACCCAGGCCTCGCCGGGCGAGCGCCAATCCTTGCCAATGAACGGCATCTCTTCCAGAGGGCGGCTCTAATCGACGGCCCAACCACTGGCTGACAATACAATCTTATCCCTCTGGTGCGCTGGCTAGATGCTAGCTTTTTCCTAGTTTTCCCACGAGAGGAGATATCAAATTTTCAAATCTTGAATTATCTACTAATCTAAGTGGCTCCTAATGATGGTAATTAGCAGAATCTGGCGCGTATCTTCATTGATGGGCTAGTTTATGCACAGATTGCTTTAGGATTTTTGTTTCTGCTTGTTTGTTTCTGTTTTTTGTTTCTGCGTTTCCTTTCCTTGGTGAAATAGTGTCTGCATAAAATTATGACCAGTTCTCAATTGTTTGCCTAAGTTTCTCTTTCCAGATTTCTCTTTCGACTAAGAGCTTCTTACTCTACGCAGCTTTACGTTTCTTCTTAACTTTTCCTGATTATTAGCAGTGTCTCGTGTGCCTATTATGTGTTCTTCGGCTTGAGCTTCTTCAATTCATAGTTTTTCCTTGAGCTTTTTCCTACAGAGAAAAGAGATTACCTTCAATCACCTTATCACAAATGATAGTGCCGTAGTTGGTCTAACCATTGAATTAGTCTAGAGATGTTGTCTCCTATGGACACATGAGCATGAGTTTGTCTTCTGGTGCTTAGAACGGACCAGCAAAATGTCATCATTCGCCTCTGACCAAATTTGAAATGCTGTCATTCCATGGAAATTTTTCCCAGTTGATTTCAATCTTCTCGCAAGTCGCAGGTCTTGTCAAAAATTCCGGCTAACTCGTCACCAAATCACCAGTAAATCCTCTATTCTTTCTTCACACGCGATCGGACTTCCCAATGGACTATGTATCCTAATGCGACAAACTACGTGCTCAAATTTTACGCCAAACTAATGTGATTATCTATCAATTCTTCGCATTATGCAAACACAGTTGTCTCCTATTGACCAATAAAGTCAGGCTGAAAATCTACCAAGATGCTTGTTTAGCTTTCGCTCGTCGAGATAGAAAATCTATCAGTTTGTGTTACTGTTGTTGTTGTTGTTGTTGTTGTTGTTGTGTAAAGTTGGCAAGATTGAGAGAAAGTAAACTAAACTAAATTGTTGACTGTCTATCTGTTGGCATCAGCTGCCTATGTTTATGTGTTTGTTTGTTTGCTTTTTGCCCACAAGAAGACCATTTGGCTGGCTTGTTGCTGTCCTCTTGCAGAGCTCGCGATTCGTCCCCCAACTCGTTGCGCCCTGGAGCCTCAGATTGGATTGGAGTGAGGTGGAGCTGAGGCTGAAGCTGAAGTGTATGCGCGCCAACAGTTGAGTTACGTAATAAATTTCCCTAATTACTCGAGCGAGCGCCGCTCCAAACCTCTGCCACAGCTCAATGCACCCTCCACGTCCCCCCGGGGCCCCAACAAGTACCCCTTCGTCGAGCTAGTGCGTCGGCTCGTAGCTAGCTAGTTGAGCTTGGGCGTTTCTTGAGAATTCTCGGCAAACAGATTTTGTAAGATTGAACTTGATTTGTAGCTTGAGCAAGATTCTTGCTGATGGGCGAGATCATCCACCAGATTTGTCCACAATGCTGCGTCAAGAGCGATAGAGTTAAGATGCAAAAGTGGAGTCAGCTTTGAGGAGACGGGGGCTAACTATTGAGGAGAGGGGGCGCCGATGGTCAGCTGTTCTGAGGGGAGCTCTGAATGGTTGACTGTTGGAAAACCTTCAGGGGAAAAGGACACGCAATGGAGTGACAAAATTGACTCTCATATAATTGCGCCTCTGATCTCCTGACTGTGTTGATGGTGTTCCTCTTCACTGTTCGTTGTCCGCCGTTCGTTGTTCCTTTTCCCTTTTGCAAACGTCATTAGCCGCTTGAGATATCCCACCAGCAGTGTGGTCTGATGGCAAAGGGTGGAAAGGGACGAATACACGGACAGAGCCCAGTTTGAGCCCGAGCTTGATTGTGCCCCTTTGCTTGTTGTTGCGCCGCTAAAGTGGCGCTTTTCTCAGTTCAGTTCGCAGTTCAGTTCTATTCAGTTCGTAAGTTACGCATCATCATAGTTCATGTGACTCATTCTGTTGGCTAGCTAGCCAGCAAGCTAACTCGCTCTCTTCAGAGAGGGACTCCAACTTTCTTGCGTGCTCTCCTCTTGTTGACAATTTCACCTTTCCAGTGCAACACTTTCCAATACTCCGCTAAGCTTCTCGCCTTTCCCTCAGCTATTTTCCACCAGCTCAGTCTCTCAATTTTAATGTACTGTATTGGCAGTGCGGAAAGAAATGGGAAATGGAGGGAAAAAATTATTTGCACATTCACTCGAATGGCACGATATTACTACGCAGCCACTGGGTGACAGCTTACAACTGACAACCACACTCTGCCGAGCCCACAGCCTTTAAGTCCGCCTCAAAACTGAAAGCTGGCCGGATATTTATTATCGCCAACTTGTGAAACAACTATCCCTTGCCAACCTGGCTCTTTGTTTCTCTAACTCGACTGTATCTGGAGAGCAAAAGATTGGGAGGCCAAGGATTTGTTTCAATAAAACACAATGCACACGAGCGTCTCTCGGCACTTGATTTGAAGAGATTCCTCTCAAACAATCTCAACTGCTAGTTCACATTCACATAGACACACCGAAAAGTTTCTGGATATCTTGCTGCTGTTGTTTTCTTGCCAAAGGTGAGCTTAGCAAAAACTGTCCATATCTCGTGCCAAGTTTCTCCAGTTTCTCTCTTGGATTGGATCTTGATACACAGGTTCCTCGTGTTGCTGGCTAGTGTTCACAATGAACTAGTAAGGTTCTATCAAGCTGAGCAAATGTTTGCCTTGCTTGGCTATAAAGGATGTAAAGGTGGAGAACGCTAGCTATTTAGTTATTTCCAAGGGCTTACTAGTGTCCCAGTGTCGCTCCTTCTCACCCAGCCTCTCTCTTCGACCCTGTCTCCTGCTACTCAACTACTTCTGGTTGCAAGCTTGATGCGATGATTCTCGTGCCTGTCGCAAAAGTTTGCATCTGACCATTGCTCCTCTTGCGGCCAGCTCAATCCATTAGTGTTTGCTCTTTTGTGTATATTTTTCCCCTTGCAAAACCCAGCCACTAGCTTTGGGCCTTGGTGACGGCGAGAAATGGTTATGCTGAGTGTTGCTGCCCGATAGGGGCTGGCTATCGTGGCCAACGAGAGCAGTTTGATTGGGAAAGATAAACGTAAACAAAGATTGTTGTTGTTGTTGTTGTTGCAGTTATTGCTGGCGCTGCTGTTGCGCTGCTAAACTTGCAAGCACGTTCTCTGCGCTTTGTTGGCCCTTTCTGATTTGGCTTTGTATACGTGCGCACTTGGCTCTGAGCTGCGACTGCGCCCCCCTTTTTTCCGCAGCCCGTCCACAGTGCCAGAGGGGGAAAAAGCAGCCACTCGCACTGCTGCCCATACGGGTGGCCAAACACGCTATTGCGCTCCCCACTTGATAGACTGCGTCTCTTACTGCAACACCAAACAGCTGCTGCCTGCTGCTCTCCAGCCTGCCCCTCTCGCTGTCTGTCTGTGTCTAGACTTTAGAGTCTAGACGCGGGCCAACACACTTGGCTAGTGCAATTGTGCCTAGACAGCTGGAGCTACTGGCGAGACGAGCAGACAGGCGGGCGCTCAAAGAGACATAGATGGACGGCCATGGGTGGACTGTTGCGCTTTGTTGTCCGCGCTTCTTGGTGACGACACGACCAAAGTCACGAATTAGAATTTGACATTGTTCTCCACTGCCTTTCCTCTGCTGCCTAAGCTGCGCCATAATGGCTCCATTGTTCAATCACTCGAAGATTATCATCAAACGGCGAGAAACCAGACGACTGCGGATGATGAGCGACAGCATCTGGAGAGCTGAGGCGACTTCTTGAACCAGAACGGTCAAGAGATCGCCGGCTCAGTTGGAAAGGAAGGAAGGCGCTCATGTTTAGCTAGTCGAGCTGGACAACAACAACTCGGTGGGCATAGATTCTTGTCTGACCATTGCACTGACAACTGCTGAGACTTTATTTCACTGCATTCAAACAATCTTCTGCACATGAGGGCAGCCTTCCGGCCGGCTAAATGTTGGCAAGCTAGATGTTTGCCAGAGTGCGTGAGTCTTGTTGCGTTGCTGTGGCCACCAGTTGGCTTTTCTGCTCGCCACTTTGGCCAGCAGCCACATAGGAGAACACGCAGAGCACTGCATAGCAGATTTGGTCTGCCATTTGTGATCTGAAGTTGTTCTGCATCAACTGTTTGGTTTTGGAGTCTGAGTTTGTTTGTCCAGTTGGTTTTGCATCAATTTGATTGTGTTTTTATGCAAAATCGGTGCAAATTGGTGGAAAATTGACGGAAAATTGTTCTTTGTTAGTTGGTGATGATTATCGGACGAGTTCAAGGCAAGCAGATGAGTGGGCGCTCATTTTCTTAGCTTAGGAAAGTCAAGGAGCTAAACTCGAGCATTTTCGGTACCATAAATTGCCAAATAATGGCAATAAAGGCTAATAATGGTGCCTAATGAAGCCCAACACTGAAAGGGACAATGTGTAGACACTTACTGTACTCCTCGAGCACAAATGTGCCGCCCTCTTGGGTGAAACATTTGCGAATATTTTCGAGCGGAATGAAATACTGCGAAAGACGATCGTTTGTTTCAATTCCGTTTAAATTCCATCATTTTGTTTGGTTATAGTCGTTCGTTATGGGCAAAGTTGTTTGCAAAGTATTTGGTTGGTTTGGTTGGCGATTAGTTGGAGAGTTTTGGAGGCGAGTTGGTCGTTGGCCGAGCGGCAAATTGGCTAACCAGAGTAGTTACGCACCTTTTTGCTGGCAAACAACAGGCCCACGCCCTCCATGCAAACCTGCAGGATTCCGCCCTCGCCAGATTTCAGGTCCAAGATGGGAAACTCGCCGCCCAATTCCGTGGCTGCCCTCTCGGAGCCTCTTTGGGCGGCGGCATTTTGCATCGAGTCCTTGATGCAGGCGTACAGCTCGTGGCTCTTCCTCGTGTAGAACTTCTCCAAGACTGTCCTGCCGGCCGACTTGCGCCAAAAGCAGACTATCTTGTTGCGCGGACTGTACGTCATGTTGATCAGCCTCTCGTACCACCAACGCTCCACGGCGCTGCCATCAAGCGACCTGAGCACTAGGCCCTCGTCGTTCACCTCCATCAGTACTATTTGTCCACTTGGATCGCTTCCTCGATGCAACATGAACGTGTGCCTCTGCTGCTGGCGGCTGGCCATCGGTTTCAGTTTGATCTTGTCCCCTCCAGCGGCGCGATCCATCTTCATTTGGTCTATTTGTTCGAGCAAACGGTTGATCTCGGCACTGTTGAGCAGGCCAATGTGGCACTTGCCCAGCAGGCGGCGGATCTTCTGCTTGATCATCATGGTGTCCACCTGCAACATCAGCATGAAGGCCACCATGTTGTACAGCAGCGTGGACAACAGACGGTCCTCCTCGTGCTCCAGCCGCTTCCGGTCGATCTCCTGCAACAGTTTGTACCGCTCGAGCATCTCCTCAGTGCCCTGGTCTAGGCCCGACAGGCAGCGCTCGTGCGAGACCACGTCCAGAAAGGCCTCCTCCCAGAACTCCATCTGGTCCCAAAGGGAGTTCCTTTGTTCCCGCTGGACGAGCTCCTCGAACAGGTACACTCGTCTCAGTGTGTGGCCCAGCTCGGCCGGCTGCCTAGCTTGCTCTCCTTGGCCACTGGACGCGCCCGCCCACTGACTTCCGCCCGGCCTCCATCTAGACACCAGGCCCATTTGGGCTCGGGCGCGGCCCGCAAACGACTCGTCCGGCTCGCCCGAGCTTGCCAGCGAGTGCGACGACCTGCGTCTAGGCCGCAGCCAAGTGGAGGCACTGGGCACTTCCGCCTGGTCGCCGGCCGGCGCCAGACTGTCTTCCGGGGCGCCCAAAGCGTCCAGCTCGCTGCTGCGTCGCACCTGCTCTACTCCAGGCCCGCAGACAGACTCTCCCGAGATGCAGGCCAGCGACTCGAGCGAGCCGTTCAGCTGCTGCGAACTGGAGCGTCTGTCTGAGGGTTTGGCGGCGGCGAGTGGGCGCTGCTGCTTCGAGTCAGCTTCCGGCCGCTCGTAGAAGTGCGTGTGGGCCAGCTCGAGCAGACCGAAGGCGCTGGCCATTCCGGACAACTTGTTGTGCTGGTAGCTGTGCTCGAGGCCGCCCACGATGGCCAGACAGACGCGCAGCATCGCCTGCCACACGGGCTTGCTCAGCCGCACGTCCTCGATGCACTGGCCAGGCTTCAGTCTGATCTGCCGGTTCCGGTTCAGCTGGCCCAACAGGGAGTCTCTGTAGCTCTCGTTCTCCATCAGCTTCCTCAGGCGGCCCACCTTGAGCCAGCCCACACCCTCGCCCTTCAGCACCGAGCCGGCAAGCTCCTTGAGGAACTGTCTGTTCTCCGCGTCACTCTGCTGCACCTTGTAGCCAATGCCGAGCTTGCCACCTCTCAGCGAAATCGAGCCGCCCACCGAGGACACTCTGCTGGTAGCCTGCGACCAGCCCTCAGACTCGCGACCAACCGCACTGTGCTCGCCAGCGCCCACTTCCGGTCGCCCGTTTCCGGCGGTGGCCGAGTGGCGAATGAGGGCGCTCTGTTGGACCAGTTCCTGTTGACCTGTTCGGGTTGGTTGGCCGTTTGGGGTGGTGGGCCGGCCGGATTTGGAGCGGCCCGAGCTCGACTGGTTAATTTGTTTGCTGCTAGTCCTCTTCAGCTGCTCCATAGGGGCCGAGACTGTCTGGCTGAAGAAGCGCGTCTTCAGGCTGACCACTCGCAGTTTGGGCGCCGCTTTCCTCTCGCTCGGCTGGCACTCTGAGTTGGTCGCCGACGCTGAGCTCTGG
>Ga0058701_10000239_pt1 | contig 44785 bp, 51 predicted proteins | sample AgamicOrMae_FD_97039 | JGI IMG/M metagenome (GOLD analysis project Ga0058701, IMG submission 97039) | Agave microbial communities from Guanajuato, Mexico - Or.Ma.e | ecosystem: Host-associated > Plants > Phyllosphere > Phylloplane/Leaf | place: Guanajuato, Mexico | collected 2012-06-04
GCGCCCTCAAGTTGTGACATCTTGATCCACTGCTTTGGATCAAGCCAATTCGCCCAATTCGGCCCACTGGACAGTCTGTTCTTCTTCTTCTTTTGGGCGCCGCTCAGTGTGTGTTGTTTGTTTGTCAGCCAAAAAGAAGAAGAAGAAGAAGAAGGCGAGGCCAAAAAAGGAGACTCGCCGCTTAGTTGTCGCTTAGTTGTCGCTTAGTTGCGAGCGAGAAGAATGCGCAGGATGGAAATAATTTGATTAGAGCTCAGGAAAGACTGTGTTTTGATTCCTCTTCTGAGTCTGAACTTTGCTTTGAGAGAGATGCTCTGCCCAAAGAGAAGGAGAAAGAGAAAAGCAGCAAGAGAGACTGTGTTGGGCGGCAATATTTTTCCCATTTTTGATTGACAGTCATTTGCGAATTGTGAGCAAAGCGCAGAAACAAAAAATACGCAAAAGGCCATTGCAGAAGAGGAATTTTCTAGGCTCACCATTTGGGCTCGTCTCTTTCCACTTTCTTCTCCACTTTTTTCCTCCTCTTTGCTGCCCAAAAACTGCTGGAAAAGGTTTCCCATTTGGCGCTCGAAACTGGCAAATGACTATCACAAACACTCCTCCATTTTACACCAAAAATTGCGCCCATTTTTCCCATTTTTTGCGGCGTTTTACCATTCTTTTCGTTGTGTTTTACCTTTTTTTGCAACGAACTTGGCCAATAAATCCTGCATGATATCTCTGTGATATTTATCAACATCATTCGGCAAGATTTCCAGGAGATTTCAACTAGATCTCGACTAGATTTCAACTAGAAATCTAGTCGCCCATTCACGCTCCTTATCTACAGTCTGTAGTCGACCTTTGCGGGTGACAAGCTGCGGTTGAAGATGGAAATCTCTTCAAATTTTATTAAAATTGGGCAAAAATGCCCCACAGACACTCTCTGGCCGCATCCCTTTCGTTTGGCCAGCCGCAAGTGCGTCCATTTGCGGGCCACTTGTTGACAAGTTGTTTTTTTTTCGCTTTTTTTTCTTTTATTTTTCATTTTCTCTCCATTTTTCTCCATTTTTTTCTCGTTTTTCTGCCAAACTGAGTTGAGTTTCTGTTAAACTCAGTTTGGGCAAAAACTGGACTCGAAAAAGAGAGAAACAAACAAATAGACAAACGAGCTTTGAGCTGTGAGCTTGAAGAGAAGCTCAGAGACGAAAAGGGCGAAAAAAGGCGAAAAAAGGCGAAGAAAATCTGGACACGATCAAGTGGCAGAGAGAGGCGAGCATGTTTGAGCAGGTTTGAAATTGAGTTTGGCTAAGCAGAGGAGCTCAGCTTGTGCTCGTTTGCCTTCCCTTGTCTGCGACTGAAGATTCGCTCAGGCCGATAAGCCGCCCAGTGTGACAGTTGCGCAAGAGTGAAAAGTTTCTTCGTTTCATCGTTTGGGCTTTGTGTTTGTTGGCATGAGAAGAAGAAGAAGAAAGCGGCGAGTTTTCAGTTGCAACTTGCAAGTATCGCTCGTCGTGAGTCTCTTCGCGGCCTTCTTCTGGCTGCTTGAGAAGTGTTTGAGACTCGCAAGTGGAGAGCAGTGGAAAGCGAGAGAGACAGAGACAGAGACTAGAGTGAGCAGAAAACAGGTTGCGTCTGTTTGCGGGCGACTGTCTTTGGCCAGCTCGGTCGGCGAGCAAAGTGGAGGGAAGATGAGCAGAGAGGCAAAGAGACGAGCTGCGAGAAGGCCAGAAAGGAGGAAGAGGAGGAGAGAAATCGGATTAGTCTGTTGTTTGTTTGATTGTGTGCGGCTGGAGAAGTGTTGCAGTTGTTGCAGTTGTTGTTGCAGTTGTCCTCCTTCTCGCAGCCTGTCCCTCTGTCTGTTTCTGCCCGTCTGTCCGTCTGTCTGTCTGTCTGTCTGAGTCTACGCGCGGCGATACCTTTGGGCATCTCTAGCTTGTGGCGGCTCGACGCTTAGATAGTTTTGTTGCACTTTGCGCCCCTCTGTTTGCATGCTGGGCCGCCGAGCAGGACGAGCGGCCCAGTTTGCGCGCGCCGCCACCAGAGGGCGTCCCCCAGTTTATAGGCAAGGCTCGGCGCGAATGCTGATTCGCCTGCAGCGCTTCACGTTGAATGTGCGGCCCATGCTCCGCTCTGCTCTGCTCTGCTGGAGCGCGCAATCCGCGCGCTCAGTATAGGCAAACTGTTGAGCGGCTGCTGCTTGGTGGCGGCGGAAGTGCGCGAACAGCACCCCTCTGCTTGAGACAGACCCATTTCGGAAGATTAGCCGCCGCCGCTCGGCCGCACACACGGGCGGCTCCGATTGAGGCGCCGATTTGACGTATCACTCTGGGGCAGCTCCATTTGCGGCCACTGCGAGCCGAGTTGAGCCGAACTGGTGGACCAATTGGGCGCCGATTACCCACTGTCGATTGTCGACCGGCGACTGCCGACTGTCGACTGTCGATTGCGGCGCCCTGAAAACGTCGCCCTGAAAACGTCGCCCTGAAAACGTCGCCCGCCCGCAATGGCCGCCCTCAGATTTCCTAAAACGCCCTTAGACGCCCTCAGACGTGCTGAGCTCGTCCATTGAGCTGGCCCATCCATTGAGCCAATCGGCATTCATGGCGACCAAACTGGGCCGGCGCCCCAACGACTCAGAGCTCGAGTGGGCTTGGGTCTGCAGTGGGCCCGCATGGACTGTCTCTGGCTGCCTGTGACCAGCGTTGGGCTGGCATTGGGCGGCTGCCGCGCGGAGATTAGGCGCGGCTTAAGTCTGGTGTTCGCTGGCTGGCTGCTTGTTGCGGCAAACTCGTGCAGGCGCGCACAAGCCGCCAGGGATTATAGAGCGCAACTGGTGCTCTGCTGGTGTGGAGCGTGCGCCAGTTTGCGCGTGCTCGGCCCAATTCCATGCGGGCCACTGTTGCCGCTCAATACTGGCTTGAAGCGAGCGCGAGCGAACTAAAATTGGGCCGTTTTGCCTGTTGCGGCCAAAGTTCGCCGGCGCGCAGACGCACTAATGTCGCAGACGCACTCAGGTGAGAGTCGGTGGCCACTCGTTTGCGCTGCTCGCTCGCCGGCCTCACCGGTGAACTGAGGCCAACCGGGAGCAACAACTGGGGCCGACCAGCGGACTGCATCCGAGCGGCCAGATGGAAAAGGAGGCGCCTGGAAAGGAGAAGCCTCGAAAGAGAGAGAGAGAGAAATCGGGTGCAACTTGGAGAGCTTAGCGCGCATCTGGCCGGTGGGGCCGCGCGGAATTAGCGGCCGGCGGAGGAAAGCCGAGTTAATCCAAGTGTTTGGGGCTGCTAAGTTTGGGATTATTGTTAAGTCTGGGGCTCAATGGCGTTTTTTTCCTCTTCTCTTCTCTTTTTTGCCCGTTTTGTTGGGCGCGCAAAAGTTGGCTGGAAAAAGTTGGCTGACAAAAAGGGAACAAAACGGCGGCCGAAAAGCAGAGACTAGTGAGAATGGCGACTTGAGAGACAACGTGGAGTCGAATGAGAGGAAGAGAGAGAAAAATGGTGGCTAGAGATTTGCCTAATTGTTTCTGCGGCCTTTTGTGTGCAGCAAACGGCAAATGGCGAATGGCAAATGGCGTTGTGCAAAAGTTCGCTGGCGAACTTTTGCTCCTGTCAGCCAGCACAGTTCGCTGAGACGAGCAAAATGCGGGCGCAGACAGTTCGCCGCGCAACCAGCACATTCTCGCCCTAGTCTCTAGTCTCTCTAGTCTCCAGCAGACAAACAGGCAGCCAGCGCGTCAAAGTGTCGCCTCGAAAGTTCGCCAGCTCCTCTCTTGCGCCTCGAGTCTCTCAGCAAACGCAAATGGGCGCTTCTTGCACTCTGGTCTTTTCTAGCCTCTCGGCTGGCCTTTTTCCTCCTCTTTGTCGCCTATTAGCCTTGGATTAGGACGCTTAAAAATGGCACAAACACACCAAATTCGGGCCCCAAAGCAAAGACGAAGCGTCTTTTTGGGCTCCGTCTTGTTAGTGCGGCCGGGCGGCAAATTATTGGCTTGTTGAACTTTGCCTGCTGGGCGCCCTTCTCGTCCGCTCGCTCGCCTCTCACTGTCGCCCCTCAGGTGCGGCTGAACAACAATTGCATTTGCATAACATGCTCACTTTCTCCCATTTCGCCGCCTCTCGCTCATTTGTTCATTTGCTCCTCTGCCCAGTTGGCATTTCGCAAGCTTCCTCAGACGCGAAAACAAGAGGCGCCTCTGGCGCTCCTCTGCTGCTGCTTCTGCTTTCTGGCAGCCTCAAGCGCCCCCAACAAGCCTTGTCTCTGCGGCCCAACGAAGACAGGCGATAATCTTTTCCTCCTGCGCTCAGCTCGCCTCAGTCCACGATGACAGTTCACTTGAATTGGCCCCTCCAGTTGACGCCAGTTGACTCCTCTCCAAGCGGCTCGCTCGGCGCCCTCAGCTGCTCCTTCGCAGCGCCAAGACATGGTCAGAGGAGTGCAAACATGGACAAAGAGACGAGAACGCCCATGGACGAGTATCGATTTCTGGCCTCTCTTCTCTTTCCTTTCCTTTCCTTTCGTTTGTTTGTCCACGCCTGTTTGTTCGCTCGTCGTCTGTTCGCTCGAGTCTGCTGCTTTGTTTGCCCTCAGCTCAAGGGCGAACATTCGTCCTTCTTCCACTGCAATCATCTGCAATTGTTCGCTCCTTAGCTCTTGGACTCCTTAGCTCCTCTGCCTATTCGTTCGTTCGTTCGTCGCTCTCTGGCATGTTCGCTGCTTCGCTTGTTCGCTGTTTCGCAATCTCCAAAGCTTCTTTGCTGCTCCTCCAACAAGAGAGGAGAAGACGCACCTCAGCCGCTCAAGCGGCGCACATTCCAACAGGTAATGCTGTGCTCCTCTTTTGGCAAAACAATGGCCTGTCTCTCTGGGCGCGCGCAATTCCATTATCCTAATTGACTTTCGCCCGACCTCTGGCTGAGGAGGCGCAAAGCTGAGCAAGCTCACTTAATGCACACGCTCACTGGCCTCAGCGAGCGGCGAATGTGCTCCTCTTTTTAGTTGGCTGGCCGCTGAACTAAGCCCAGCCAACTAAGTTCGCCGGTTTGCACCAAGCAACTGGGCGAACACGAAAGCAGCAGGCAGCCCGCATTTCGAGTCGCTTACTTCCAGGCGCACGAACCGACGGGAGCCATTTGGGCCGCGGCTGCCCCCAAGTGTTGCCTTGGAGGAGTGGGGCCCAGCGCGCACAGAAGCAACCGACTGGCGCCCTAATCCTTTGGGTCCGCTCCAGTTGGCCGACAGCCAGCACCTGTGGAGCGGCCTATAAAAGCGGAGTTGATGCAGTAGTATGTTTGAGGGCACTTTTGAGCCCGTTGAGAGTTGCTGTCAGATTGGTGGCTGAGCTGGCGGGCGCCAAGTGGGCGAGATGCGGGCAGTGGGCAGACGCAGGGCCGAATTGCATGGGCAAGTGGAGGCGGCAGAAGAGCAGAGCAGTGAGAGAGAGAGCTGAGCTCTAGTTGCCTGAGCTCTAGTTAAGCACAGGCCGGCTCGCCAGTGCGAGGGGAGGAGGCAACAAGTTCGCCAGCGAACCATTTCCATTTGCGGGCAGTTGGAACTGTTCGTTTGGCTGGTGCGGCGCTCAGCTGAGCTAAGCTGAGGACAGGCGGCCGCTTGTTCGCCGCCGGCGGTGCTCGATAAAAAAAGATTAGGCGCGCGCGGATAATCCCGCACTGCTGCGTGCCCCAAGTGTAAGCGAACTTGGCCAGCGAACTTTGGCGGCGAACTTGCGCTGGACTTGGGCCGGTGGACTTGCACTGGCGCAAGTTCGCTGGACGAATCCCAGCGACCGACTGCGATGACTGCCAGCGCATTTGGGCGGCGAATCTTGCTCTGTGTGCGAGTGTGTTGCACAACCAGTGTGCACAACTCGGGCCAGCGAACAAACCAAGACTAAGAGACGAACGCACAAAAGCACAGACGAACGCACAGACGAACTTTTGAGCAGAAGAGGAACGTGTCTGATGGTGTGTTGCGCAAGCGAGTGAGCGCCGAGTTGCGGCGCGCACAACTCGGCGCGAACAGGTTGCGTGTCATTGGAGGCGGCGGCGCGTTTGGAGGACGCGCCAAAAGCATGATAAATCTCTTCCTAACGACCACCAGTCGTCGGCCCACAGAAGCCGCCTAGACTGGGCGCATCTCGGCCGGCGCCACAGACTGTCTGCGCGTGTGCCTCTGCTTGTGTCTCTGCGCAATCTGTGCCTTTCAACTTCAGGCCAGTGTCCATCTGCCATGGACCGTCTGCGGCCATAGACAGACTGTATATGCTTGGCCGGGCGCAACAATGTGTCGCAGCGGCGCACCTGAGCCAGTGGGCATTGTGCGCGGGCCCTCAGGACGAGCGTGTTCCCGTTGAGTGATTGAAAATGAATACGAGAGGCAAAATTAATCACCTTGGGAGTTTGTTTGTTCCTCCGCCGGCGCCAAACTTCTGCCTGCTTGGCGGCGAGCTCCTCTCTGATCTGCCTTTGAGTTGCCTTTGAGTTGCGAGCTGTGAGCTGTTGGTTGCCCTTAGCTGCGGGCTAGCCTTAGCTTGCCCTTAGCTGCCCTTTGCATTGAGCGTCGTGCTGAGCGGCCGACTTGATCTAATCTCGGCCGGCTTCTCGTTGGCTGAAACGGGCGCGAGTTTCAACGCGGCCCAAGCTTGGTCGTAATTGCGTTTGATCGATGACTCTGAGCGTGCAATATGCAACCTAAGGCATAGTGCAAGTGGCCAACTGCACTCGGCCAATGCTTATTCAATTCTGCGCTGGCCACTTGTCCACTGCAGTTGCGCTGTTTATTTCTATCTATCTTTTATATCTGTGTGTATTTGTGCCGCAGAATAGTGAGCCATACGCCACACGCCACACTCACTGGCTAATGGGCAGCGTTTTGGGCCAAATTTGCATTCGCGCGCGCAAAAATGATCCGCCAAATGATGACATAAAATCGAACCTGAGCAGAATTTCCTTTTCCTTTTCCTTTTCCTTTACATTTGCAGCCAGAGATCAGCCGCGCAGATCTGGAGCCGCAAATGCAAATGATCGGCGCTAAGGGAAAAGAGAAATGAGAGAAATGAGGGAAAAGAGGGAGAAAAGTGCGCGCAAAATGAGCCCCAAACAGCAGACAGTGCCAAAACAGACAGTCACCAGTGGCCCGGCGGGCAAACAATCATGAGAGATGATTCTCTCTGTCTCATTCCAGCTCCTCACTCCAACTCTCTCGGGGGCCTCCAAACAGACAGACAGACAGACAGACAGACAAACTGAGAGACAAACTGAGAGAAGGAGGGACATTCCTCGTTTGCGGGCCCTCAGCTGGAGGCGCGTGGTGCCATGTGGGCCGCTTGGGAGGCGAAATTATTCAAACAATTTGCGTTTAATTGGACTCTGGCTGTCTGCGCGCGATGTGAAACTCGATAGGTTCCATGCTAGTGGCTGTCTGTGCTCGTGTGTGCGACTGTTCGCGACTCTTCGGGTGCTCTACTGTCTGTCGTCGGGCTCAATAGTACTATCAAGTCCGAAGCTGAGGATGGCCGATCCTTAGCTTTGGCTTCAGAGCTCAGTTTTGGCCCCGCGAACTGTTGACGTCACATCGGCGGCCCTAAGGGCGCGCGCGCACTGAGCCAGCGAACTTTCGGCCGCCCAACGCCCGCCGCTCGGGCCTGCCGCTTGGTGGGCCGTCCGCGACAGACAGACGGGCCCAAGCAGAGGGACGCGGCGATGAGAAGTGGCGATATTGTCAATCAGCGGCCAGCGTCGCCGCCAATTGGCCAAAGTGGGCCCGTGCGCGGCCCTTGGCTCGTGTGCGGCGCTGCAATTTACCGCGCGGGCCTGCCCGCACTCGCACACACTCTGCGGGTCCCGCCCGTGCAAAGTGAACGGAAAAAGAGGGGGCGTGTCCCTTTTTTGGGTGGGCGTGAGTCTGCGCGCGGAGGAGGCAGCATGCAAATGGTTTGGGCGCCCCAGGAGCTGCCTGCTGGCCGTTTGGCGTGCCCAATGGTCTTGGGCGGCCAGGAGAATGCTGGAGAGAAGGCAGAGAGACCATTCTCGAGGCGACCAGTGTGGCCTGGGCCGCGTTTGGGGCCGAGACACTCGAGGAGCAAGTGCACACTCGAGTGGGCGCGCTGCCCACAGACTGCGTGTGGCACTCGAGCGCCGCTGGTGGCCCCACTTGGCCGGCGCCAGTGCTCAGCTCCAGTGGTCAGCTCCAGTGGTCAGTGAGGTCCAAGCGGTGAGGCAGCGGCGCACACTCATGCACGAGCGGCCGGGCAGAACAATGGCCGCCTGTTTGAGTCTGTCTCTGCTGTGTGTCTCTGCTTGCCTCTCGCACACAGTTCCAAGTGTGCCGGCCCACTGCTTTGGGGCCCAAAATGCTGGACGAAAGTTGGTTGCAATTGAGTGGCGCTGTTTCGATTTGATTTGATTTGATTCGATTCGATTGGATTCGATTTGATTTGGTTTGATTGTTTCGCTCGTCGAAATGGCGGCCGAAGTGAGTGTTTGGCGGCGGACAGTCTTTGGCGATGGACAGTCTCTGGCGATGAAGTGGATGAAGTGGCCGCCAAGTGAAGACTGTGACACTCTTCGCGCCGCACACAGTCTGCGGGATGGAAACGCGCAAACGGCGCTTCTCAAAGCGTCTCAATGGGCGCAAAGTGGCTCCCATTTGCTTTGGAACGCCTCAAGACTCAAGACTAGTCCAAGAGACCACCTTAGGGCTGGCGCACTTTCAACGTTTGCTTTCAGGTTTGCTGCTCTTTGGGTTTGCTGCATTTTGCGGCCAAATTTGGCCACCAAATTTCCCCTTAGGACTGGCGCATTTGAACGCCAATTGAGCGCCAATTGTCCAGTTTGAATCGAGCCCCACGGAGTGTGAGCGGCGGACTGTCTGCGCTTGCGGTTTGTCCACTTTGAGCGAGTTCAGCTCGAGTTTCAATTGCCAAAGTTTCATTCGCCGAGTTTCTCTCGCCAAGTTTCAATGCCAACTCGCCGGGCGATCACCTGAAAAGCGGCCAAGTTTTGAGCAAGTTTAAAGCAACGTTTGGCCGCCACACACGACGACTGTTGGGCGGCTTGTCTCTTTGTGCGCCCAGTTGGCCGCCCAGTGAGCTTTAGGCGAGTTGTTTGTTTGTTTCTTTCTTTCTTTCTTTCTGCTGCTCGTTGCTGGCCGATCAGCAGCCAGAAGTGAGCAGTAGAAATATGTACACGAAATGGAGCCGCAGCTAAGGGGGAATTATTTATTCATGAATTCTGTGTGTCTATATTTTCGGCCTGGCCTCTTGCGGTTTTCCCTGCTGGCCAGTTGTTTGGCCAGCCGTTGGGAAGCGTTTGGGGCCAAAAGAGAAGAGGAGGGAACTCGTGCGGGCAGAGACAGTCTCTGAATTGAAACGCCGAACTTCCAATTCAATTGAGCAACGACAAATTTGCAACCAACGGCCAGAGACTAGTGCACGAGAAGAGGAGACAGAGAAGCAGTTTTCGAGCCGCAGGAAGTGGGCTGCTCTAAGGCCAAGGACAGTCTCTGGCCGCAGACTGTCTCTGGCTGCCAATTGTGCGCGAGGAACAACAATTGCCCGACAACAAGCTGCCAAGCAGGACAGCTAATCTAGATTGACATCTTTCTTGCTTGTGTGCCCGCGCGGCTCGTCTGCGCTTTGTGGCACTGCAGGCGGCTCCTTCGCCTCCTTGGCCCACCCTTAGGGCTAGACTGCGGGCCACACTCTGAGTTTGCTCGTCGGGGTCGAGCTGGAACGAGCTTGATCAAGCTGGAAGCCTCGAGGGCGCCCCAACTGCGCGCGAGGACCCCAAGAAGTGGCGGCTTTTCTCGCGAAACACTGCGACTTGGGCGGCCCGAACTGTGTGCGACTGTCTGCGGGACAGTTTGTGGGCTGGTTGCGCCACAGAGACGCGAAAAAAGAAAAATAAAAAGAACAAGGAAAAGAAAATGCAGTCTAGTGACAGGCGCAAACGAGCCGAAATGGACAGTCAATGATGATTGACAAATGAATTAATTGTCGTGCGAACTTGTGCTTGTACGACGCGTGTACGATTCGCGCAAACTCGCGCGAATCGTACAAGCACGATATAGGCGCGCTCGTACGACGCGCGTGCCACCGCAGCTAGTCCGCCGCGCCGCAGCTTGTGCTCCGCCGCAAAACGAACGCTCAAGGTCGCCCGCCTCTCCTATAAGCGCACGGTTGGTGGCCCTTAGTGCGCGCACTACTAGTGAGCTGCGGGCCAGCCGCGGAGGACTAGCTGCGGCCGGCGGTCTCTTTTGTTTTGGCCCCACGGCGGCACTCCAAAGCGTTGCCAGGCTGGAATGTCTCAATCTGGGCCCGCTCAGCCAAGGCCGAGCGACAAGGTGACAAATTGGGGCCAAAAGCGGGCGACTGGGGCGAGTGAGAAGACCTTGGGCGGCGGCTCAAAGGGCGGCCAGTCTGTGTGTGTATCAATTTAACTCAATTCGCCACTCGGCATCCAAGCGGAAAGTTGTTTGTCTGTTGGTAGGACTGTTGTCTGTTCTTAGGACTGGCTGCTGGCTGCTGGCTGCTTGCTGTTGGCCTCTGCTCTCAATCTCAATCGCAGTCTCAATCTCAATCTCGATCGAGTGCAAACAAAGACGAGGAACACAAATCGATTGGTCAGACCAACAGATTGATGGAATGTTTGCTCCAGAGGCGCTCTCTTGCTCTCTTGTTTGTCTTGTTGTTGTTCTTGTTCCAATTCCAGTTGTTGCAATTACAATTTGCGGCTTCTTGCTCGGCCGCCTCTCACTCGCTGGCTCACTACTGGCTCAAAAAAGGTGCCCACAGGCCAACACAAAGCCAGCAAGCCAAGCTGGCCCTCCGCAAGCCAAAGGGCGGCAACTCAAAGGGCTTTTTGGCCACATTTTTGGCCAAAAAATTATCTCTCTCCCCACCTGAGTTGTTCTTACAATTTGTCTGGAGATCCAATTCGAGTCCCGGTCAGCAAGAAGCAACAAGCAACAAGCAACAATGCTGCAAGGGGCGCCCTTTTGCTCTTGTTCATCAAACAAACGAACTGGCCACTGTTCCTTAGGGTGACCAGAAAACACACTGCACACAGAGAGCGACGCGCTCAGAACAAGACAGATTAATTTTTGCCGCCGCTCTCAAACTGCGCAAATTGGCCCAGTTTAAACTCGGCAGTTTACACTAGCAAATAGCCACCGTCTGCAGGAAGCGCCGTAGACTGTCTGCGGCAGACTATTTGCGGCAGACTGTCTGCGGCGGCAAACTGCGCGCCCCAAACTCGCGCCCAAACAGTTCACTCGCAAAGTTCGCTGGCAAAGTTCGCTCGCAGCTTTGCCCAAATGATTTGCCCAAATAGTTCGCTCAGCGAACTTGCCGCTCACCAGCTCGGCCTCAGCTCCAGTCTCGCGCCCAGTTCCAGGCCCAGTCCGCGTGGCAGTCTCGCGGCGACTGGGCCAAATCAGGGCCTCTCTGCTGGGCATTTTCTTCAGACTGGCTTCCATAAACTTGCACAAACAACCTTTCAGCTCGCTCGCAACACTGTGCTCTTTGTTGTTGTAGTTGTTTCACCATGTTCAGTTCACGCCCAGATAACTTACCTCCTTGCTTCTTCGGCGCGCTCGTCTGATTGCAGTTCTTCGCGCACACGAGAGCTGACCTGCACGAGACAGTCAGCTCTCGTGAATTGGTCTATGCTGCACTTATTGCCTATGGATGCGTTTTATATGAGTGCAATTTTCTTAGAGAGTGCAGTTTTCGTTGAGCCGGCTGTTAGTCTTGAGGTGTTAGTCTTGAGGAGAAATGGTCCACAGAGCTGAGCTGCGGCAGTGCTTCTCGCTTCTCACTTGGCTTCTGAGACTTGAGACTTGAGGCGCCAAGTTCGATTGGACGATGGTTGCAATGAGCTGGAATGGTGTTTGTTCGCTGGGCGAACTTTGCGCGTTCGATCTTGATGTTCGGCGGCGAAAATGTCCTTTGCTGGGCCCGCATTTTGCGCTCACTTTGGAGAGCGACCATCTTGACTGTTCGCTGGCCAACCAAAGACTGAGAGGGACGAACTTCGGCGGAGAAACATCGAACAGACTCTTGCGGCTCTTAGCGAGCGGGATATTAATGGAGGCAAAGAGGAAAGAAGCAGTAATAATAGTGATAATAATAATCAAAAGTCGCCTCCAGTGGCTTGTTGTTAATCGCTTGGCATTGGATTTGGATGGATTTGAATCGGAGGCTGAGCGGTGGATTGGGGCGCGCAGGAGTGAGCAAGCGAAGAGCAGGAGGAGGGGGGAAAAAGTTTGAAAAGAAGCTAGAGGAGCAAAGCTTGGTTCTTAGTTGAAAAAAGAGTATTAGCGCGATATTATTATCGGAGTGCGCGTGCAACACGAGCCACAGTGTGCGGAAAGTGCGGCCAAGTGTTGGCGAGTCCATGTTTCCAGCCCAGCCAGACAAGCCTCCAGTGCTGAGGAGCGCCCGCAGACACACAGACACACAGACGCACCAGACACATGGCCAAGACGGCCACGAACAACGGTCACGAATGACGAAATCCGATTGACAATTCAAATGCTCTTACATACTTTGGCTCAATGAGATCCGCTTAACCGATGAGCTGGCCGCCTTCTGCCTGCTGGCTTCTGGCCGGCCTACACCTTAATGCTAACTAAGCGCAACACTGCACGCTCGCCCATCGTACACTCAGACCCCCATCAAACACTTACTAAGCAACACATGGCTCCAAGGTGGCCGCCCGCCGCAAGTGGTCGCCTCTGCAGCCCCAGAGAGTCGCCCTCTCTGATCACTGTTGCAGCTGGCGGGGGCGTGGCCATGCGCCAGAGCAGAGGCCTGGCGAGCGGGGTTTGTGGCCCAGCGGTTGATGCAAGAGTTTGGATGCTCTTCGTACAAAAATTTTGTGCGAAAAGTAATGTGCGAACGAGTGTGCGATCGATTTGGGCGAACGAGCTGCGCCGAAGCATTGATTTTGGGCTGGGAAATTCGCAGCCACCGAACGAAGCGCGCAGTTCGCGTGTGCGAGCCCGCGAAGGTGCGAGCGTGCGAAAGTGCCACCGTGTCGCTCGTACACGTGCGCGCCTAATCGCGCGCCCGTCCGATCGTGCACAATACCCTTAGATCTGGCGGTAGATCTGCTCCAGTGGCGCGCCGGATGATCAGGGTGGATTGTTTTTTTCCCCGCTCGTGATCCCCTCTATCAGCTCAGCTCAGCTCAGCCGGACTCAGCGCCGCTCAGCCGGGATCAGCTCCAGTCTCCTCCGACTTCACTCCCACTGCACTACCAACTGCACTCGGACCGCCTCACCCAAAGCACTGGAGCTCCAGCCGGGTGGTCTCACCCTCTCGAGAGTTCCACCCTCTTGAAGATCTCACCACGCCATCCAGGTGAGTGTGGCGGCGAGCCTAAGGACCGTCGCTCAAAGGGGGAACCTTGATTCGTGGCGACTGGACGAGAATTCGATTGATTGCGTGAAGTGTACGATTATCATACAGTCGTACATCTTTCTTACGGCCCGAAAGCAGCGCCCAACTGTTAGCTGCAGTCCTGCGGCCAGTTTGTTGCGCCTTTTTGAGAGTAATTCTGCCCAAACTGGAAACAAACAAGGCAGCTAAGCTCGATGTTGGCCCCCGAAATTCACCAACTCTTTAGGGGCCGCAATTTGCGCCATCATGAGGCGCAGAATGGCGAGTTGGCGAGCTTTAGGGCAAACAAATTGGGCGCAGTGGGCGAGTGCATTTGGAGGCACATTGGCGCGCCCCTCAGGCTGCAGTTTAAGCGCAGATTATCCTGCCGCTAAAACCGGCTCATCCAGCGGATCATCAGCGAGCAGCGAGCAGTGAGCAGAGTGCGCGCTTTCCAAGAGAAGTCCAAGAGGCCTGCAACTGGCCGCCGATTGGTGCTCGTCACTGTGTTTGGCTCTCGTTGACAAGCTCGCGCGAGACTGGCAACATTCGCGCGCTTCTCGTGCAGCCTCGAGGCGCAGCTTGTCGCCAGTGGCCCGCAGAGACAAGCCGAGCGACTGGCTGGCCAAAGTGGCAGCCAAACATCAACAATTGGGCGCAAATTGGGCCAATTACTCCGCATTGCCACTTTGCATTTGGCCAGCTCGTTGCTCGTTGCTCTTAGCTTGCCAATTGGGCTAACAAGCGGCCCCAATTGGGCCCAATTATAGGCCGCACCTTGCGAGCGGCGCGTCCAAAGAGGCGCCCATTGATTGATTATTATCTCGCTCGAGTGGCTCGCCAGTTTGCCGCTGCTTCTCTCTCGCTTTTCTGCCCTTTTCTGCTCGCTTTTCTGCCCTTTTCTGCTCGTCCAAAGCGCCAAGATAAGCCCCGCGGCTAACGACTGGCCGGCGCTCAGATAACAGCTCGATAAGAGCCGCTTGACTTTGTTTGCTCTTTTGGCTCTATTCTTTGCCACTCTTTGCCTCTGGCTCGCTTGCTTGCCACTCGAACTCGAGCTCGAACTGGAAGCGAGCCAGTTGAATGGGCCGACCGGAAGGGGGAAAAAAGTGGGCCAGAAAGGGAGAAACAGTTGCCAGAGATGAGCAGCGAGCAGCGCAGCCAAATGGACACCAATGGAGCTGGCTGGTGTCCATTTGGCAACAATGTTGATGAAAAGCCCATTCACTGTAGTTGGCCGGCGTTTAATCTGCCTTCATGGTTTGCGCGTTTGGCCTCCGCTTGTCTGTGTGCAGCCTCCAGAGCTAGTCTCTGGCTCTCTTTGGTTGGCGCAAACTGAGGCAGTATCAACAACTGGCCCATTTGCCATTTGCCGCTTTCTGCCCAGTCCTTAGCTGTTCATTTGGCCGCCGCTGAGCCGCCGCTCGCCCGCCGCTGCTTGGCCGTCGCTCGAGCCAGCAAAAGAGCAGTCTTCTTCTCGAGCGGAAGAATCGGATTGCGCAATTAGAGGCGCCAGTTCGGCCACTCGTTAGTGTGCACGTGCGCGCAGACGCACACGCGCGGCCCGCCCTTGTCTGCGGCACACGAGCGCAAAAGTTCGCCGCCGAGCAGCAAAGTTCGCTGAGCGAACCAACTTGGTTCAAGCAAGTCCTCAGTGCGCGTGTGCTCAGCGCGCGCAATCTGCCACTGTCACCTTCTGGCTGCTGGCTGCTGGCTCTTCACCAGCAACTCAAGCAGCTCAAGCGGCTCAACCAGAGAGACTGTGTGCGCCCCCATTGCACAATTCGGCACACACTCACTCCATTGGACACGCGCGCAGAGTGCATGTAATTCTGTGCGCAACTCGCCCCAAAGATAAACACACACAGTCTCGCTTGCTCAATTTTTCGCTCTGCCGCCTCCACTCCAATGCCGCCCAATTGGACGCTCATTAAATTTGCATTTGCGCGCCCTCGTCGAGCCCAAACACGAGCCACCAACTCGCTCGCTCGACAACTCGGCCGGCCGCAAGGCGCGCCCCCTCGTCAAAAAGGTTGAGCCAACGTCTAGCCAAAGGGCGACTCCGCCCGCATCTCCTTCCAATGCGCCGAACGCAGTCCCATTTGGTCGCCGCTTCCCCGCGGCTCAAATTGGGCCCAATTGCTTGGGTTCTATCTGGCCAGAAAGAAGCCGCTCCAGACGGTCCGCCGCAGACAGTCCGCCGCAAGTCGAGTGTCCTTTGGGCGCGCCCTTAGGACACGTGCACGCTCGCCCAGCAGACCTAATTTATCGGCCTCCCTCGGCTGCTCATTGGCGGTCGAGGGAGGCTCGTCTGCCGCCCGCAGACAGTCCGAATTGGCCGCATTGCTCCAAGAGACTGCCAAAGCTCGTCTTGAGCGAGCGGCCCACTCAAGAACTGAGCGCGCAACCAGAAAGCGCAACCAGAAGGCACAATGGCCCGTTGCTGATGAGAAATCGATCTCCATTGTTGTTGTTCCTCGCGTTGCATGGCCTCCATTTGGGCCCAGTGTCAATATCGAGTGTTGGACTAGTGTCGAAGAGTGTGTGTTGTCACACTGTGTGTGTGTTGCTGCTCTCTGCTGATAGCCAAAGAGCAGAGACACTTCCTGTCGCGCCCAGTTTTCCCTCCTTTTCTCCACTTCTTCTCCTTTACTTCTCGCCTCTTCTCCATTTAATGCTCGCCCCTCGCCCATTTGGTTGCTCATTTGAATTCATTATTCTCGCCACTCGGCGGCCAATTGTTGGCCAATTTTTCAAGAAACACGCTTCCTCTCGGCCCACTTCCACTAACATGGCGCATTGTTTGGCCACGACGCGTTGCTTTGGCCAAACAATGCGGCCAAACGCCAACCGTCGCCGACCCCAAGCTTGAGTTCAACGTCGGCCCATTCAGAGTCAAGGGCCCAATTCAGAGCGCCTAAGGGCCGCACACTCTCGCAACTGGGCCAGAAGTGGGCCAAGAAGTGGCAGAGAGAAGCAAGAGGCGCCCACTTCTTGCTCGCCAATGCTTCACCCAATGGCCAACGACTGGCCAGGAAGCGCGCTGAATGGCGCCAATCCAAGCCCGCAATCCAAACCATTCGGCTGGCCAGTGGGAATTCATTAGCGCTTTCTGGGCGTGACATTGGCTCAGCTTCGGCAGCGAACTTTTCGCCCATTCGCTCGCCTTAGTTTCTCGCTTTAGTTTATTCGCTCGCTCTATTCGCTCGCCTTTGCGCTCGCTTTTGGGCCAGCCTCAGTCTCGCCTTGCAATGGCAGATTCACTCTGCCCTTGTCACAACAACAATCTCCAAAGGCAACCCAGCAAAGCAGCGCCACTTCGCCGCCTGCACTCATATTTTTCTCTTTTCCCCCACAATTCGCCCACTTAAGCCGGCGAACCAATTTCCATGCGGCGGGCAAAGTTCGTCGCGGCCAAAGTTCGTTGCGGGCAGATCCACGCGTTTCGCTCGCTCTCTCTGCGCGCCCCTCAGGAGAGATGTCAATCACAGTGAGCGGGCTGCGAGCTGTGAGCTGCGAGCCAGCGAGAAGTGAGAACTGCACTGAACGCGCACTGGACGAGCAAGGGGAAAGTTCGCCCACTTATTTCGCAACCAAACTGCAGATTCGCTGCACATTCGTCGCCCGCTTTTGTTTAACTCCCCACGCGCCAACCCTCAGCATTGGCGCGCTGCACCGGCTCCTCTACACTGAGGACTGCCATTAGAGTCTGTCTTTCGCGCCTCTCGTGCCACTTTGAGGGCCCTCGTCACGCTCGTCAAATGCGTGCTCTGCCCCAACGAACTGCTCGCAATGCGCCAAACAAACCGAATTGCTCCACGCATATAGTTTTCCCCGCAGATCTTGCCTCCAGGAATCAGCTCGTCTTCATTCCTGGCCCTCCATTGGCCTCTGAGTCCAACTGGCGCCTACAGCTCAATTAGCGGCCATTTTTCGCCACACTTCGCCAACCACATCAGTCTCGCCAACCATCATCGAGCCAAGAATGCCGCCCATTCACTCGGCCACTGAGCGATCGCTTGTTTGCGTGAAACACGTTGCTTCGTCCCACAGGCCAGCGAATTGTGTAAGCTGCTTTCTGGCTCAGTTCGCGCCAGACCTAAGGTTCGGCAGTCTCCAATGCCCGAGCCTAGTCTCTGGCAGCGCGCACAGTGCATAGTGCATAGTGCAGAAGCAGAATGAGCGAAATTCGCTCACTGCCAGCGAACTGCAATGCGCGCTGATTGGCGATACGAATTTGGCTGCTCCTCATCGCTTTTAGTTCGCTTTTAGTCCCATAGAGCTGCTGCGAGGCCAGTTGCAGGTGCGTGTGTGCGAGCCGCGTGCTCTAATTGAATTGAATTCGCCCGAACTGAGCTCGATCGGCCGCGCGAATGGCCAGCCAGAGGCACAGACTGGAAGCAGTGGACGAGTCGAGAGGCCAGCCTGAGGGGCAACAAATCTGAGCGACAAATGAGACTGACTGGGACTGGCCTGTTTTCGGACAACAAAGGCCAGTTGGTCTTGTTTGCGGCGCGTCCAGCTCGCCAGCCAGCACTCGACTATGGCAGATTGGCGGCACCAAATTGCTTGGCTCGAACAACAATCCTCCGGAATGTGTGCGCTCTGGCTCGCTCGTCAGCCACAACAAGCAAAGCATTGTCTATCTCTGTCTGTCTGTCTGTCCGTCTGTGTGTTTCTGTCCATTGGAACAGTTGGAACAGTAGTTGCCCAGTTGCGTGTCCCTCAGCTCAGACTGAGCTCGGAGCTCGTAAATGGCTCCTCCTAGTTGGCGCTACCTTTTCTCCCGCTCATACTTGGCGCCGATTTCCTCCATTCGCGTTCAACCCGCGCGCTCCACACAAGCGGATTAGGAGCACACTCTTCTGCTCCTTTGCCTCAAGGCTTCTGAATACAATTCGCATTTCGCCAAGATGCTCGCCTGAGTTTAGGTCCAAGCCAAAGTCTCTGCAGGCTGAGCTGAAGTGTGGCCACAAGCAGCACGCCAAACTGGCTGGCCGAGACGCAAATGACGAGCGAGACAAAAAGAGGCAGCATTCTCCCTTTTTATGGCCGCTTTCAGTATCGGCCAAGCAGATGAGATGAGTGGAGGAGACTAGGCCGAACTAGATTTCCACATCGCCTTCTGACGACCACAGTCTCTTTCCTTGGCCCACTCTGCGCCCGCCCGCTCGCCCCAACCACAAACGAAGGAGGATCTTCAGCTGCAATCTCCGTATGGCTAAGGGCCCGCAACTCTCCCTCACTATTGGCACGCAAAGACCCACCAGAGACTCGCTGCAATTCGGTAGCCAAATGGGCGCCCCTCGTTCGCTCTGCTTTTCCCCCTCTGCTTTCCCCCTTTTTTGCCTTTTCCCTCTTCTGCTTTCCCCCCGCTCACTCTTTTCCACACTTTGGCCAAAGTTCGCCCAGCGAACCTTTTTCGCCCGCTGCTTAGCTATAGTCAAGCGGCGGCCGACCCGCAGCGAATGGTAGCGAATGGCGGACGAGTGTGCGTAAATTCCAGCCGCAAAGTTCGCCCATGCCACTTCTTGCGCAAGCCAGTCTCTGGGTCTCTCGCGGCCGCTCGCTCGAGTCAACTGAGAGCCAATGGGAAAAACAATGCAACAGGACTGCTGCGCCACAGTGGCCGTCTGATCACTTCATTGCACCTTCGCTGTGGCTGAACTGCGCGGCCACAGACAATCTCCGCCGGCGGCTACCTGGCAGCTCGGCTCGTGTGCGCCTTCCCCAAGGGCCACTCTTGCTGGCCCACTCTTGCTGGCAGGCCACACAATTGCAAACTGCAACGAGGCGCCCACTAACAAGCGGCCACACTTCTTTTGCCTGAGCAATTGGGCCAAAGAGTGCGCGCAAAACGAGGGCGTTTGATTGATTGCTTAATTAGTTTTGAATTGTTTTCGCTGCCGCGCCGCCCAGCAGAGACCAGGGCGCCCGTGTGGCTGCGGCCACACTGCGCCCGCTCGCCACTACCTTCGATTTGATTTCACTTGGCGCCGCGGTCAGTCCATGCCATTCCAGTGCACTTTGGCGCAGGAGAGAGTGCGCGCCTGCCAGAAGCTGGGGGGCGCCCCCTTCGTGTTTCGCGCGGGCCTCCAGCTCGCAGTGGGCCAGAAGCGGGGCAATATAATCGAAATTGAGGGAGAAAAAGTGGGAGGCCGGCCGAGATATGCAGCCGCCGCCACTCGACTTTCGGCCCGCAGCCTCGAGGGCTGGCTGCAAGCGAGCGGCCAGAGTGGCACAAGTCCCGCGCACTTGTGTAAACATGTCGCCGGCACACTTTGGGCCGCGCGTTTGCAACTTGCGCGCAGGCCTGCCAGCTGGCCGCACGAGACTCGCAACTGGCAGTCCCAGACTGGCAGGCGCACGTGCTTGTGGCTGGCCTAAAACAAGTGTCTGCCTGCCAACGAGCGAATCATGAGCTTGTTCGCTCGCGCAGCGCTGAAAGTTCGCCGCCGATTTGGGTTGCGAAATTGCAGAGCAAAATTGGGCAATGACGCAAATTCGTCGCCCCAAATGCGGGCACACCTTAGGCTCGGCTCGTTTGTTTAGTCAGTCGAGGCGCGAAATGCCGCACCAGCTCTGAATGCTGAAGCCCATGGGCAAGTGAGAGCCGCAACTGATTGGCAACTCTAATCTCAACTCGTTCGTTCGCTCGTTCGCTGGATTGCACGTCCAAAAGTATGCACGTCCAATAGTTCAATAGTTCGCTAGTGCAATAGTTCAATAGTTCGCTGCCGAGTTTGCGCTCTGGCCGCTCGAGCAGGCAGACTGTTCGCCGCACGTTAGCCAACTCGCTGCACTGAGCCAGCTGCAAATGCGGGTCCACAAAGGTTCCCAATGTCTTAGGCCAGCGAATTTCTGCGACCGGCTCTAAGGCTCGTCCTCAACAAGTGGGCCCAAGTTCGCTGCGAATTGCGCGGCAAGAGAAGCCCAAATCGGCCGCTGAGACGCCCCATTGATTTAACAAGCGCGCCCCTCAGTGTGTGCGAACGAGTGTCCGCGGGGGAGAAGACAGTCTGGCGGGGAAGTTGCGATGAAATTGCGGCGCCAGAAAGAGAGAGAATCACAGAGCTTTGAATTGCACAACACCACTGGGCAGCCAAGAGAACTCAGTGGGCCGCTCGCTTGTGATTGTGTGTAGTTGTGAGCGTCCATCTTGGGCCCGCAAAGCAGAGCACAGAGTAGAGCAGCGCTCGAAAGCAGCAGGTGATCTACTTGCTCTTGTTCCCAGCTGCTTGCTGGCCGCCTGTGGCCCAACGAAACGAGCTGGCGCCGACCTGGAGCAAGTGTGTGCTAGTGTGCTTTGGAGCAACAGGAGTCTGTGGGGGGAAAACATGCACAGCTAGTGTGCGGCCAACTACATACTAGCTGCTCTGTTGCGCGCTCGCTTCAACGAATTATTATCGCCCCAAATGTGCGCCAAATTTATCGCTTACACGCCAGTCCATTGCTCGTCCCTTGTTGCGCCCCTGCCACGCCCACTGGAGTTTCAGTCTAGAAGCAGTCCCAGTGGTCAGGTGGTCCCAGTGGCTAGCTGGCGGCAAATAGTTGAGCTTGTTCTCTGTCTGTGGTCAGAGAGAGCGAGAGAAGAACTGCTTGAAGTGCGCGCGAGAACACGAGAACAAGGAGCCTCAATTAGTGGGCCAAAGTGGCTTTAAGTTAAATAAATGGGCGAAAATTTATGACCAACAAGAGTGGAGGGCGACCACTTTGCGCGTTCACTTTGCGCCACACTTACTCCATGCGAGTCTCCATTTGCGCGTTCGTTTTGCGCGTTCGTCCACTGGAAAGTTGGCTCGTCCTTTCTGCTTGTTGGCTTGCATGTCGCGCCCCCAAACTGAGCTGCTCTTTGCTGTCTGAGCTGCGCGCCCAAGCAGAAGGCGCCCGCCGAACACTTCCTCTGGTCCTAATGATAATTGGCCCCACTTGGAGCGTGTTTTCTGCTTAGAGGCAAGCAAGCAAGAAGCTTGAGTTCGCGGCGAACTTGAGGCCAATCTTTGGCCAGTTTGCGGCCGTTTCCAAGCGCGCGCAAGTGGCAGCCACCAGTTCGTCTTCATTTGGCACACCTTAGCCCCCGAGGACTGTGGCTGGCCAGTTGGCGTGCATCTCGCAGTGTTTGGGGCCACTTGGCCACTCCAAGTTGGCGCTCACCTGCCCAGTGCTTTGGGCGCGCCAAACTGCAGCCGGCCGGCAACAATGGGCAGCTTAGGTGGCCACTTGCGAGCTGTTTGTCTGTCTGTTCTGGCGCCTAATGTGTGCCTAATGTGCCCGAAGCAAAGCGGCCGAATTCTCTGCACATTGCAGCTCGTCTCTGGGCCCAGCGAGCAGCTTGGGCCAACAGGACGCAGTTCGGGGAAGAGGCGCCCACACGCACAGGAAACTGGCGATCGATTTCCTCTCCTCGACTGTCTCTCGTCCTCCTGGGCCGCGTCCAAACTCCGCGCGGCCAAGTGTCCCCACAGATCGCAGCTCGCAGATGCTCGGCCGCGCGGCCAGAGGTCAAGCGGTGGCGCGTGTGGCCGACCAGCGACGAGCACGGCTGGCCCTCAGCTCTCCTAAGGGCCGGCCGCGCAGACAAGGTCAGACGCGCGCCAAGAGAAAACCCACTCGCTCCTACTTGTTGCCGGCCTGAGCGGCTCAGCAGCAGAGCACAGCATAAACGCTGCATGAAAGCTGCGTTTATCCTTTGCTCTCGCGCGCTCAACTCGGCGAACTTTGGGCCTAATTCCTGCGCTTTGTGTGCGCTTAGAGTGCGCACTCTAAGCGCACTCAAAGCGTCCTGAAAGCGCACTCTAAGGGCACTCTAAAAGGCCCAAAACCACGTGGACGCCAGACGACAGTCTCTGGAGGCGAAACACGCCGCTTCTCGAGGGAAATATTTGCCCGCCGGCCCAGCTCAAGCGGCGCGCACTCCACTGGAATCCGCAAACTATGCGCCCCACTCTCCACAGGCAGAGGTCTACAGGCTAACACTCGCGGGCACTCGCCAGCACTTGAGGCAGCTCCTCCCCGATGGACACCCGTTCGCTCCACCGCAGCCACACACTCCGATCGGCCCTCTTCACTTCAGTTCATGGGACGTCCTCTCGGCCATCGTGGGCCCAATTTCGCGCTCCTCTGCCACCCCGCAACTCTGCCCCCAGTCCACCTGCACGGGAGGCGCGCCATCTCCACTGCGGCCAACCTGCGCCCGTGTCAACCGCGCTGGAACGAGACGGGCGCTTAGGGCCGCCGCTCGGCCGCCTCTGAGCGCTCCTCAATGCACGAGTGGGGCCCTGAAGGAGCCCGAGCACCTCCTGAGGGCCGCCACCATCGGATGACCTCGGGCCTGGAGTTGTCGGGCGAAGAAGGGCGGCCCGAAGTTGTCGTGTGGAGTTTGCGGCGACGAATGCTGCGCGCGGTGAGCCCGAAAAGTGCCGCAGACAATCAACGAGATGCCGGCGGCTGCGCAGGCGCACTCGGCGGCGCGCGCATGCGTTCAGGCCGAGTCGCCTGCGAGCCTAAGTCGGCCAGTGCACACGAGAGGCAGCACGGGCGCTCCTCCAGGCCTGCTCTAAGGGCCGCCCCCTCAGCGCAAATCTGCTCCAACAACACTGGGCCAGCTTTGCCAGCGCTCAGGCAGCGAACTGGCGACTGCTTAGGATTCGCTGCTCGCCGGCCGATTGCGAAACCTTTTAAGCGAACAAATACTGCACCACCGAAGCGGAGCAGCGAACAAGCAGCAGCAGCAGCAGAGGTGAGCTTTGGCTGGTGAGCCTAGTTGAGCCTAGTTGAGCTTGCAGAGTTCGCTGAGTGCGCCAAAAGAGAGACGATTTCGCCACAAACGATTCACTGGGAAGGAAAGAGAAGAGAGAATAAGAGAGAAAAGAGGCACAGTGAACAGAGAGAGACAAACACCAATAAATCGATTGAGTAAAGCGCCGCGATCAGAAGGGAATTAGCTTCCATTTGAGGCAGATTAAAAAGTTTATCCTTCTTACGCAGCTCATCTTCTTTCTTATCATCATAATCATCAGAATCGTATGATAGTTAATCACATACACACACAGACACGCACACTTATATACACTGTCTCGCACGCATTAGTAGCACGCAGCCAGCCAGCCAGCAGCACACAGAGAGCCATAGAGATAGAGAGGCCTAGAGGCAGAAGGAGAAGAAGAGGAGGAGGAAGAGAGCCAAATCCCCCAAGCTACTTGTTTAGGTCATGAATCACGACTTCCAACAGCAACCACAACAGCAACAACCGCAGCTCAACCACACTCACAACCTAAGCCACAACCACACTCACAGCCACCTGCACCACCACAGCCACGCGCACCAGCAGATTCAGCAGCAGCAGATCCAGAGGATCCACGAGAACGCGAGCAACACGCAGGCCAGTTTGCACAGCCAGCACGCGGCAGCAGTGGCCGCCCAACAACAAGCAGCGGCGGTGGCGGCAGCTCAGAAACAGTTCGTCGACAAGATGCACGTGCACCAGAACACCTACATATTGGGCTCCCTCTCGCCTCAGGAGGCGCCCCGGAAGCAGCGGCGCGAGTGAACCACCTTCACGAGACAACAATTGGACGTTCTAGAGAGTCTCTTCCAGCAGACGCAATATCCGGACGTGTTCCTGCGCGAGGAGACGGCCGCCAAGATAATGCTGGCCGAGTCTCGCGTTCAAGTGTGGTTCAAGAACAGGCGGGCCAAGTTTCGCCAGGAACGCAACAAGAGCAGCCAAATGACCAGCATCAGCTCCTCGACCACAAGCACCCCAACTGGAACCACGCCCCAGAACCAGCACCAGGCGGCTGCAGCGGCTGCAGCGGCCGCAGTGGCCGCCCAAGCTCGCCACCAGCACCACCAGCAGCAAGCTCAGCAGCAACAAGCTCAGCAGCAGCAAGCTCAGCAGCAGCACCAGTCACAGCAGCAGAAACAGGTCCAGCTGCAGCAGCAGTTGCAGCAGCTGAAACAGGAGCCCCAGCAGCAGTTGCAGCTGAAACAGGAGGCCCAGCAGTTGGGAGCCGGCGGGCAGCAGTCGCCCGTGTCGCCCGGCGAGCAGGCGGCCGGCAGTCTGGAGCAGCAGGCCCAGCAGCAGCAGCAAGCTCAGCAACAGCAGCAGCAGAAACAGGCCCACCAGAGCCACCAGCTGGCCGCGGCCGGCGGCCACCCACTTGGCCAGCAGCACTCGCACAGCCACCTGCAGGCGGCCGGCCAGCAGCAACAGTCGCTCGCCTGCCAGCAACAGCAGCACCAACAGCAACAACAGCAGCAACAACAGCAACAGCAACAACAACAACAACTCCAACTCTCACACCAACAGCACCAACACCAACAGCACCAGCAGCACCAGCAACACCACCAGGCGCACCTGCACCACCAACACGCGCACCATCCGCACCACCCGCACCACCACCACCACCACCAATTAGACTCGCACTACAACTCCCTGTCGGCCAGACACGCGGCCGCCTATATGGGCGCGGCGGCGGCCAACGCGGCGCCCTCTGGGGACGCGAGCAGCGCGCGCGCCTACGCAGCGAACAGCGCGGCCCAGCTCTCCGCCAGACACGCCTACATGGCCGCCAACCAGGCGAGCGCGGCAGTGGCGGCCGCGGCCACCGAGGCGAGTGGGGCGCGCGCCTACGCAGACACCAACGTTGCCGCCGCCCGGCACGCCTATATTGCCACTGCGGCCGCCGCCAACCAGGCGAGCGCGGCCGACGCGGTGGCGGCCGCCTCTGTGATGCACCAGCACCATCCGGCGGGCATGTACGCGGGCTTCGCGGCCGCCGGCGTGGACCCCCATCACCACCACCACCACCACCATCACCAGACGGCCGCCCTCGCAGCCAACCAGATCTACCCGCCCACCTACTCAAATTCGACCTTCTACTACCAGTAGCAACAGTCTCCGGGGGAACGGTATCAAAGAGGCAGCGACTATCGTTGAACGATGCCACAGCACAGTATTGGACCACAGGGCCCAAGTCGCCGGGAAGGGAAACACTCTCGTCTAATCGATGATCGATATCTTCATCTAAAGACCATGTTCACCTAAAGAGGAGAACAAAAAAATGACAAAAACCACTAAAGCACAGAATAAACTGCATTCACTAGACGTTTGCTTTATTATTTATTCATAGCCACCGCTTCATCACTTACATTTCTTCCCCACGCTCACCTCTGCCTAATTCTCGCTCTCTCTCTCTCTCCATCTACCAATGTGTGACCGCCACAACCTGGTTTCCCTCTACGCTGGCGCGCACCTTCTTCATCTCGTTAAACATCATCATTAAACTTCATCTTGTTACCAAAATACTTCAGTACCCAATCTGGCCCCACAATCACCTTCATCGAGCCCAAATCGCCCCCAGCCCCCAATTCCTAACCAATACGAATATGAACCCTCCGCTACTCCATGCTGCTAATGAGATAGATTCTTGGCAACTGAGCAACGGGCCTTGGGCAGTACGTCAACATTGATTGTGGGTAATACTTCTTCCAGAGAGAAGGCCGCCGCAGCATAGGCTGCCCCCATTGTCACAGAGTTGATCGAGCGATTATTGTTATTATTAATATTGTTATTGTTACCATTATCGTTATTATTGCCATGATGATCAACCCATGCATTCCTATCATCAGTCTGGATTCCCGCATTCAATAAACAGGTATCAAAAAATACGGAGGTCTTCTTGAATGATGCAACATCAACGGAAACAAATGTGTTCCATCTATCAAATAGCTCAGGACGCTTAGTTTCTATCTCTTTCAGATGGCTCTTGATTATATCTAGGTCACAGTTAATGGCGATGGAATTGATTATCTTTATAATATGACCAAAGTTTGCCTCACCACTCCGGCACTTCAATAATCGACCAATTAGATCGCACTCATTTAGCAGCCTATTGAATAGAGCTATGGATGGAGTTTTAGGCACCTCAAAGTTCTCGGCAAAAAATGTGGGAGAGGCTTGATTCATTTCAGTTCTGTTTTCTTGGTCGGTTGATTCTTGTTCTTGCTGCTGCTGCTCCTGCTGCTCCTGCAAAGGCAGTTGGCTTAATGTTTTTTCAGATTCTGGACGTGATTCTGTCCCTGGGGATTGTTCAAGCTGCTGCTCTGACGGTTCGTCTTGTGGAGTTTGGTGTCGTTGCTCTTCTTGTGGTGTGCTTGCTTGTTTCTCTGGCGGCGTTACTACTTCTTGTGGTTGCTGTTCCAGTTTTGATTCAACACATGATTGCTTCTCTTCTGATTGCGATCCTTCCTCATGCTCTACCTTAAGTTCTGACTCAAATTCATAGCGAACCTGATACCTGCCCTCTGATTGATTATTCTCCTGGCTAGGCGCATATAATTCAACTTGATGCCTATTCCAATAATCGGTGAAGAACGAATCCTCGTCGTTTCTGCAATGTTTTATAATAAGACATAAAGCTTGTTCGACCTGTGTATGAAGTAGATTGTTCCATGAATAGTTTATAAATAAATCTATTATGACATCCATCGTATTCAATTCCACTAATTTCATAATGATTCTTGGAGAATTTACACTTATCAATGCCCTAATTAGATTAACAACCTCCAGTCTAATATAACCCAAGGGTTTTTGTATGACACCACAGGTTGTCTTTATGGGCTCTTGTTTGGGTGGGTTAAGTAAAAGTTCATGAAATTTGATAAGATACTCTTCCACAGCATCTTGTGTGTTTCTCATTGCGTTAAACACTAGAGTCTCGTGAGCTTGTTTCACCATATCACTGCCTGTATTGTTACTATTACTATTCGTTTTGCGCAATTCAATAAGGCAACGTAGGACCTTCATACCACAGATAATAGCCGTCACATTGGTGCTATCCCTATTTGAGTTCTCATCCATACCATTCTCGCTCTTTCCATTCTCAAGATCCCTATCTGGATCCTTAGGAAACATTTGACTTAGCATTAAGCGAACGGCCTCTTGTGACTCTAATTGTTCGACTAACATATCTTGAGCTGGTTGGCCATTGATGATTGTTTGCTGCTCGCTAGCCTCTTGCCGACCATGGACTATGATATCACATAATAATTGACATGCATTACGTTGTTTATCTTCAAGGTTGGATAATGTCATCACATTGATAATACTATTAACGAAATCTAATTTTGCCAATAATTCACAAAAAACATATCTCGATTCGGGTGGTGTAGTTCTATTTATGAAAGTACTTAATATATCGAACGATCCTGAAACGTGTATATTCTCAACTAATACGCGAATTAATTTGGAAAAGCTTTCAACATTCTTGGTTATATGACAACCCAAATCTGCCGGAGCTGTTGAATGTATGGTATTTATAAGTTTACTAATTAGAGATGCCTTCTGTGGAACAACTTTGGTTGCTAATTTTCTGCTTCTCTTGCCTGAGTGATTTCCAGTAGATGGTGATGATGATGATGGTGATGATGAGAATGAAGATGATTGTAGATCCTTGTCATTATCATAAGTATTATCTTCATTCATTCCCGCATTCTCAGTACCGTTAAGCTTGATATTAGAATTGTTGCTGTTTTTATTGTCCCTGCCGCCCCCACTGACACTATTACTAATATCTATATTGATTACTCCATTGACTAGATTATCTTTACTTTCGTCATCATCCTCATCACTTTTATGATGATAATTGTCGTTGCTTGTACCATTAAGTTTACTATTATCTATACCATTGGTCCTGCCTTCTTTTATGCCTGGTGATGTTGCTGATATCGTTTGCTCACTATTTGTATCTTCTGGCTCATAAACCAAACAGTTCATAACCTTTTCTAAAGATTCCGGATGCTGCATGAAGGCTGAGAAAATCTCCGTAACACCGGAGGTTAAAATCTCACAGGATAAGTAAGCAGCATGAGTTTTAGAATAAACCAACTTATCGAAACAATCTTTCTCTGTTAATTGAGTAATATTATCGACCAGTTCTTTTATTATCTCAGGCCTAATTAAAAAGTTAACCCAAATCACGTTGGATGTCTTGAGCTCTTGTAATAGTTCCTCATCATATAATATTTCGGACAATTTTGTTGATTGTGATAACAATTCGTCATGCCGAGATGAAACGCTTAGGAATTCGCTATTCCAAAACATTTTCTCTAAGTGTCTTGAGAACGAAGATTGGCTCTTCGTTGTTATATCTATGTATATATATATATATATAAATTTGTTTATATATTTATCTAAATATATATTATCATACAGAATAGTGTTTTTTTTTCTCCAATATTGAGAGTTAAAAGAAATCCTCTTTGTAACGATTGTTTTTCGCCATTAATTTTTATTTTGTGTGCGAGTTGCATTCAGCTCAACGAGAATGGGCATGCCTCTCCCCATTTGGGCGCAGATTGAACTACGCTTCGGCAATCGCATTTGGCCACAGTCAGCACAATGCATTCCCCCCATTGTGACGCTGCTCGAACCACTAGCAGCTCTGAAGGATCCTTTGCTGGATATCTCGTCAAAACAGCACCCTTTTTTTTATCAATGACGATCAAAAACCTCATCAGCAGAAACGAGCCACAGTACAGGAAATTGAATCACCCAACCATTTCTGGCTTGGAAACAACCAAACTCTTCCGATCTTAGTCCACGCCTTGTCAACATGCCAGCAACCGTGATTTTACTGTATAATCTTGGTGAATAAGATAAGTGAGCAATTCTGATGAGTCACATGCTTGAGTACCTGTCTTCTGGGGACATATTTTCTACAGAGATCCCATTTTAGTTTCACTGCTTGAGGATAACGGCCCAATGACGAAAAGATCCTAAGTTACTCATAAAGTATCGAGAATGACGTATCAACGTCTCTCTAGACTGAGATTCTCCTCATGTGCCAAGACTGACTGTATTGTTGGCCCTCGATTTTTCTGGCCCCTCGTTAATCGCTATCCTAATTCTGAATAGTTCTTCCAAACGTTTGGGATTTCCCGTCATAAACAGTGCACGAGATCCTGAGTGTTGCTTGGTAATCCTCGATCCTCTCTCAAGCCTTCCTCTGTCGAGGCCGCGCTCTATGGACATTTTGTAGCAGATTGTTTTATCGTTAATAATCCAGGAGATGTAGTTCCCGAGTGATATTAGCGCTCAATTTTCGAACCAGAATTATCCACCTAGTTGCCATGCCGAGTGTGATTACTACTCCTCTGGGCAATCCCAGACGATTGGGACAAGAATCACCTGACCTGAACCGGAAATTTGGTTCGAACCTCCATCTTCCGGAAATCAAACTTGCTTATTCAAGGGATAATCGAAAAACTTGCTCTCCAACAAGTCACTCTCTGGCTGAAGAGGATAACTTTGGACCGATTAGTCTCCATCTTTGCTCTCTGTCCGCCAGGGCTGTGCACCATTTAATTCCTGCATGCAACCACGACAATCCTTTCAGCCCGAGAGTTTGCTAAAAGACCAACTGGAGAAATCTGTTGTTGTGTTTCCCCGAAAGATATTTGTCTTAGGCCACATTCTCTTCCTCTAATGCTGTTTCGAGCAGCTCAAGGCGAGCTTGAGTCCAGAATCTGGTCGAGTGTCTCACAGAAGTACACAAGAACCTCATTCGGCAATGAACTCCAGTCCCGATTGAGTGAGAGACCCTAGCTTCACAAACTGAATCAAGTAGCACTCAGTCACGTTTGCATAGTAGCCAACTGGATGTGCATCTGTCGCCGTGAAACAATACAATCACAATTCGACTTGAGTTGTGGAAATCCGAACGGCTCGAAGAATGTCCACCAAAGCAGAGTGGCCAAAACCAGCCAGATGAACTCTAGTGGCTCATACAAAACAGATGCCAAGGTCGGCGACCTTATCCAATTCACATTTGTGGCCACTGCTGGTCATCCATAAAGCCCGATTGGCGAATTATGTCTGCTTTATGGGGTCTCTGATAAGCCATCTTTGATGCCAGCTAGTGACTTTAGTCATTCGAATCAGCACATCTTGGTCTCCAATGGAACTTCATGCAATTCGCGTTGCATGAGGAGAGCTCCATTTCTTGCAGGCCTCTACTCTGGATCCAAGTCATCTCGCTGGACCTGAAGGGCAGAGACTGGCTTTTGTTAGTCCAAATGGGGCCAAAATGAGGGCCAAGCTTGAGATGGCGCCCGCTAGCTGTCACTGGAATCGGCCAACGCTTGACAGCCGGCCAGTCACATGGCGCAATCTCGGTGAGGGCCCTTTTGTGTTGAAGTGAAAGTGGCGCTTATAAGTGGCAAATTGGTTGCACTGTGAGTGGGAGAATTGGAGGTCGATGGAGTAAAATCATTTGGATGGAGAACAGTCGAGCGGAGAGCTCCGAGAGAATGGCTTTCGAGTCTGTTTGGGCAACAAAACAGTCCAAGGCCAGCGAGTGGGAACAGTCTGAAGAGAGTCTGAAAAGAGTCTGAAGAGAGTCTGAGGAGTGCAAGAGAGAAAGATGAGAGGAAATTAGGAAACGGCAGCGAAATGTGAGGGAAATTTGGGTGAAATTTGCAAGCGCCTCCACCAATTGTTGTCATGCTAGGCCATAGAATAACGATAAAAGTCAAGATGAAAAGAAGAAAAGCGCCCCCCTGGCAATGTTTGTGTTTGAAATTATTTCCAATTTTGCTACTGCCACTGGTGGCCACCAGTCTGATGGTTGTCTGTGATACGCAGCCGCCAGACCTAAGCTCCGGCAGGCACACGAAGCCAAGTGATACAGATGCAAGTCCTCGGGGCCAATTGAGCTCCTTGCCAAGATGGCCACAAGCACAAATGTCACAAGCGTCAAGACACGCCCAAGAGGCCACCAACCAGGGCAATGAAGAGGCCCCCAAGCTCGCCACAGTCTCTCCTTCCAGCGACGACGAGCCAGCCGTCTCGGCTCGTCAGCCAGCGAACAGTTGGCCCAGTCTCGAGGGGAAGAGAAATGGTGACGAAGTAGGCGTGGCCGAGCCAGAGACTGAGACTGAAGCTAAGTCTGAGTCTGTGGAGTCTGTGGAGGAGCAGCATGGGCAGCGAAGACAAATGGGCAAATTTGTCTTGGAATCGGCGGAAGATTTGTTGATATTTGCCTCGAGTTATCAAAACGAGGTCTATCTGCCCTGCAGGATAGCCAACCTGGACGAGGAGCAAACTGTAAGTCGTTCGCCTCAGACTGTCTCTGCTTGTCGCTGAGAGCAGTGTCTCTGTTTGGGTCCATTTGGGCCAGCCACTAAGCAATGGAGCCTGGTCCCAAGTTCCATTGCAAAGGATCGATGGAGTCGAGTGGGAAATCTGTGGCCATTTGTTTACTCAACTCGCGGCGGCGCCTCTTTGGCCATGCAACGTGGGCCTCGCCTTGTGCACCATTTGGTTGAGCGCCCAAAGGGCTGCTCTCGAGAGCGACCCTTTGGGCTAGCCTTTTAGATCTCGTGCGCCTTTGGCTGAACGCAAGTGCCTGACGATACGAGAGGAGAGCTAGCCAGTGTGTAGAGTGTCTAGAGCAGAGTTGAGTGCTCCAAAGGCAGTGGCTGGGAGTAAAGTGGCGCTCTGCTGTGGCGGTTGTTTAGTTTTTCATTCGCTTAGCTCGACACCTGTTAAGATGGTTGTGCAAAGTAAGTGAGTTAGCAAGACGCTTGCCAACTCACGTCGAGCCGTCACAAGCACAGAGAAATGGGCTTGCGGAAAGGGCAGAGCGTTGTGGTGCACACTTTTAAAGCGCAAACAAGTGGCCGGAAGACAGTGACAGTGGAGCACAAATGGGGACAGATTATGATAAATGGCGCCCAGCGGAGTTGGCACTGCTGCCACAGCTGGCTGCTTAGCACTGCTAGCTAGCTAGCTGGCCGGAGTTTGGCCCACGTGAGAGCGACTTCGTTCGATCATCTCGAGCTCCACTTTTGGCCAGCCAGCAAGCAAGCAGCCAGCTAGCGAGCGGCCAGAAAAGGGCACTTGGTGGCCGGAAATGGTTGCGCCCTTTTGAGAAAACTCGTCCCCAATTGGCGGCTCTTTGGGGCCAGACACTCTTGGGCGAGGGCTCGCCGACACATGTGGGCGGCCCTTAGGAGCGGCCGATCAATCTCCTTGATTGATTTGGGCCCAACTCGGCCGGTTGGAACGAGCGAGCCCAACGAGTCAGAGCGGCACCAGCGAGAGAGCATGAGGCCGAGAGCTTGCCGTCTGGCTGAGGGCCAACTGGAAGGCCGCTTGGCCAAGGGAAAGGGAAAGGGAAAGAGAAAAGGGGCGGAAAAAGTAAAGCATTTGCATTATTTGCGAGAGCTTTATCTTGATCAAGATGAACGAACGGATAATGGGCTGCATCATTGGAGGCGTGCAATAAATTAGGCGACAGACAGTGTGTTTTGGGCGCCGAGCTGCTCGTTCGAGTGGCGCCTTTGGGGCACCTTTTGGCACGCCGTAAATTGCGGCCCTCTTCTAATGCTTTTGGGTGGAGAAAGAGCTACGAGGGCACGTCTCAGGCGTTCAAACGGAGCAAAAAGGGGCCAAAAAAGAGCCAAAAAGGTCGCAATATTTTCCCGCATCAGACTGGCATCTGCTGCTGGCAAAGTGTGGCCGACTGTTTAAAATAAAACTGCCGCCCATTTGTTCACACGCCTCTTGGCCCATTTGCCTGTGGACCCTAAGGAGTGGTGACTCTCTCCTTGCAACACCATTTCCTCGCAACACTATTCCAGCCGCTCCAGGTTTGCCCGGCCGGCAAGTCAGCTCGGCTCACTTGCGCCGCTTGGCTTGTTTATGTAAACGAATCACGTTGGCGCCAAACTCACTGGAGCCTGATTATTTGCCAGCTGGAAGAAGCTGGCCCGCCAGAGAGGAAGAAGCAAAGAGAAGAGAAGCCCAAAGAGGAGCCCCAAAAAGGGTGGCCCGTATCAGATTTGCTCTTGGCCTTCGGGCGAGAGGCTCTCAGTTGGAGCTATTAGTTAGGTTAGGTGACTTGGAATGCGCTGGCAGCAAAATTGGCCCAAGCGAAAGTGGCCGGCCGAGGCCAATTGTGTGTGTGTGTGTCTTGCCGGGCCACTGGCCACACAGTTGCCAAGACACAGTTGCGAGCAGCCCACGCAAACGGCGAGCTACCTCGCTGGACGAGCACTGGAGACGAGCTGGCGACATTTGGCGCCTCCACTTGGCGGGTCTAATCTAAAAAGTTGCCGCCCGACTCACAACTCGCTCACAACTCGCTCACTAGTGGCAACCAGTTGGACGGGTGGCAATTTTTCACCCCCACTTGTCGGGGGTTCATTTTATTTTTATTTTATTTCACTCTCTGGCTTCTCAGAGGAGCTCAGGGGGCCCAGAAGTGGTAGAGAGTCAACTGGCCTCTACCACAGTCACTGGCCCGCATGTTGCCTGCCACAGGGCTGCCTTGGTGGCGCCATCCGAGCTAAGGGCCAGCCCAAAATCACGACCTCTCTCACTTGTTTTGATGCTGCCTCAGTCTTGGCGTGAAGCCTCAAGTTTCGGGGCCGAAATTCCGAGCTGACTTTGCCTTTGATCTCAAAGGCAAAGACTGGCCGCGATATTGCTTCCCGCGCGGGCCAATTGCAAGCGAGTGGGCGTGTGCGCGGCCCGCACTGAGCAGCGCCGGCAGACTTCTCTGCTTTTCTGGTCGCCTTTTTCCCAGGCGCAAGTTTGTCCAAATTGATGATGATGATGATCAAGTTTCTGCACTATTCCGCCACATTGGGGCCGAATAGTGTTCCAAGTGGGGGCCAAGCTGCATTGGCAAGCTGCACACGAGAAGAGCAGTTGGGAGGCGAAGAGAAGTGGGATTGGCTCGAGCGGAGATGAGTGAGAGATGGCGGCCCAGCCATTTAGCTGGCTCTCTGTGTCTTTGGCTGCCTACAAGTGCAACTGTTTTGCACAGAAGTCGCACAATTTCACTCGAATCTAATTTAAAATTCACTCAACCATAATGAGAAGACGGCCAGCAAGGCAGAGAACTGGCACAACTTCTCCCCCATGGCCACTTCTTCCGGCTGAACTTTGAGCTCCCATTTCGGCCACTTTGATAGTCTGTTCCCTTCCCCTTCGGCTAGAATCAGCTGGCAAGATTGCCAAGCTCATGGGCGAGTCGAATTCGAGTCGAAAATGAGCTTCACCAAATGAAATGGGCCCAATTTGGGCCACTTTGGCTCAGTTAAGCAGCGCCACACACTTGCGCCTCAAAGGGCGACACTTGCCGGGCCCAATCTGGACGAGAGCAAAATATATCATTGGCCCCCAGCCACTCGAACGAATCGTGAGCAAAAGCGGCGATGCTTTTCTTGAGATTAGTGCTCGCGGCTTCATTCTTCAAGTTGGTGGAAATCAGATTAGTTGATTAGTTGGTGTTTAATTGCTGCTGGAAACTGGGCTGCGAGTTTTGCCAAGCAAAAAGGGCCACCACTTTCAGACTTGCAAATATACTTAGGCTCGCAAATTCCACACCAAGTCCCAAACGAGCTCTCCAACTGTCCAAACTCTTGAAACTGTCCAAACTCTCAATTCTGCTTCTCTCTGGCCTATTTAATTTCACCAAATTAACTCCAAACTCTAAATTCAATACAATCTTCTCTGTTTAGGTCTCGTGGATAAGGAAGCGCGACTCGCTGGTGATCAGTGTGGACAAGATGCGCCTGATTGGCGACCAGAGATTCAGTCTGGCCCAGGCAAACGACGATTGGACGCTGATGATCTCGCAGCCGAACGAGCAGGACGCTGGTGAGTAAATGGAAGAGTAAATAGAAAATCAACTAGAAAACCAAACAGAAAACCCAATGGAAAACAAGCACCCGAAATTGGCCCTTAGGGTCGATCGACATTGAGAGTCAAATGACTCCCTAGAGTTCAAATGGTCGCCAAATTGGCCCTAAGTGTCCTGTTTGATTGGGCGCAAATGCAGTTGAAATTGGCAAAACCAACTGGGACTGTAATCGAGGGGAAAAGAATGGTCCAAGTGGAATGACACGAACTAACCTAAGCTTCCAATGTGCAACCGAAATCTGTGTGGAATTTTGCAAACTTTTTCCAATTTTTTGCAAAAATATCGAAAAATTGATCAAAAAATTGCTGGACAGGATTCTACGAGTGCCAAGTGTCTTCTTACGAGCCCAAACTGAGCCAGTTGGTGGAACTGAGACACGTGCATGCAGACAGTTTCATTGGGAGCAACTTTTCCACCTTGTTTGTGAAGCCAAACGAGCTGCTCAACTTGACCTGCTTCATCAGCGCGCCCAGGAAGACAGAGTTCGTTTATTGGTACAAAAACAAGGAGCCCATCAAGTTTGATTCGCCAAAGAGTTTGCCACTTCCTGTTTCAACTTCTGGTGCCAAGTTGGCGACGGCCAAGAGGAAAGCTCTTTTGGAAAGAGAGCAGCAAAAGCAGCAGCAGAAGTTGCAAGTGCATGCAAATGAAAATGGAAATGGAAATGGAAAGGAGCATGAAAGTGAAAAGGCCCAATTGTGTTTCCATTCAACTTCCACGCTCATCATTAAGAGAGTGCAGCTTAACGACACGGCAAACTACACTTGTTTGGTAAGTGTTGCTTATTTTTTCTCCCCAATTCCAACCAAAGTCTAGCCAGTTCGAGACCGCCACACACTCTCTCTCGCTCGCCAGCCACACACTGTGTCTCTTGTGGGCGCCCAAGTGTCTCCCTTTTGGCCACTCGCCGCCAACCACTGTCTGCCGCTGATTAATGTCGCATCCGAGCGCGCCCGTGAGCCCAAAAGAGGGGCGCTCAATTATGAGCGAGCTCTCGTTTGAGCGAGCGGCCTGGCCTCGAGCTAGCCCGCAAACTGTCGCCCTTTCGCAAAGGCAAAGGCAAAGCCAAAAGAGCGGCCACACAGCAAGCCGATCGCGCTGTGTGGCCGCCCGCCAACTGATATCTGGCCGCAGCTTGCCGGCGGGCCCCAAATCACAGCCTAGGCCGCCCCATTTGGCCTCGTGTGTGGCCAGGCGAGTGCTCGGCTGCGGCTGAGCTCGAGCCTGAGCTAAGGGCCAGAACTGCGCCCAAATGATAGGGAGACACGCGAGCGGATGCTCTCGAGGTGGCGCCAATTAATTTCGCCCCAGAGAGTGTCGCCGGCGAGCTGGCTGGCCGCTCGAGCGGCCAGCTCTTGCCATCTAGCTTGCCACCTAGCTTGCCGCCTAGCTTGCCGGCTAGCTTGCCAACTGGCTCGCTGGCCGGCCACTTGTCGCAGTGGGGCCCATTTGGGCGCGAATTGAATATTAACTGGCGAGCTGGCCGCAACTCGACTGGTCTGGGCAGCTCGCCGCTGACTAGACCTTAGCTTCGGCCGCGCAACCTTTGCTTTTCGGCCGCACCTAAGCAGCGGCCAGTTGGGGGCCAAATTAAATGGCGCCCCCGAGTGCTCGTCTATCTGGGACAATCGGAAAAAGTTGCCTTCGAGTTGCATTCGTGGCAACTCGCCGAGAGTGCGGCCGCCGCAGAGTGTCAATGGTGGGCCAAACTGGACCAACTGGGCCGGCCAAGAAGGCGCAGGACAAACAAATGGCAATCGATTAAGATTAATCGACCCATTCCTGGAGACTGGCTGGCGAGCCAGTTGGCAAGCTAGCCAGTTGGCGAGCCAGCGTGCTGTCTTGTCGACTGGCCGGGCGCAAATTAAATTGAGAACCACTCGGCGCCATTCGGGCAGCTCGGCCTTCAGTCGTCGGCCAGTTGGTCGAGACAAATTGGCGCCAGCCAGCCAGCCAGTTGGGTGGCTCAAAAAGTCGAAAAAGTCGAACGAGTCGAAAAAAAGCCGAAAAAGGAGGCGAAAAAGTGGCCCCAAGCTTAGCTCGGCCAAAGTGGGGCCCAATGGAAGAGCTCACCTGCGCGCGGCCGCCGCTCTATGGCAACAAGGGCGCGCATTTCCGGCAGATAAAAATCAACAACTGGCCGGATTTTGCGGCCAAAAGTGGCCCCAAAGCAGGCGAGTTGGGCGGCAGCTTTATGCATGAACTGGCGGCCGGCAACGTGGACTTGCCGTCCATGTTTGGCCTCCACTTTGGGAGCCAAACATGGACTCGCGCTCAGCACTCAGAGGGCGGCACTCTGACTCGAAGCTGAGCGGCCGCAGCTCGTCCTCCGCAGCTCGTCCTCCGCAGCTTGTCCTCCGCACCCACTCAGTGCCCACTCTCTTTCCCTCCCCGAAGACTGGCCGCAAAGTGGCGGCCAAAAGTCGGCCCACTCGGCGCACATAAACACAGAGACGCCGCCGCTCCGAAATGTGCCACTCAGACGAGCCCAAATGGAATTGGTATTCAGCAAACAGGAAGTGGTCAATTTCGGGCACACGAGAGGGGCCAAGTGGGCTCTCTCGCCCATGTGCTCGGAGGACAGTCTTTGCAGCTGGGCCGCCACTTTTCCTCCGGGCGTCTGTTTCTGCGAGTGTGTGGCTGGGGCCAGCCCTCAGCTGTGGGCCCTTTCCTGCGATCTTGCGGCCCCACTGAGGCTCCTTTTGAGGCTCCCATTTCGATTACACAAATGGACAGCCGAGCGGCAAGTGTGGCCACTGTGCCCAAACAAACTTGCCAGTTTTCTCTTTCCTTCCAACGCTCCTAATTCTCCCCCGGCCACACACGAGCCCCGCAGCTTTGGGCGCCCCAAACGAGCGCCCAGAGCTGAGTGGGCGCGCCGCTCGCTCAGCTTGGCCCACTTGGCCCACTTGGCCGCCCCCATTTGGCCCAGTCTCTCTGCCTGAGACTGTGTCTGTGGGCCAAATGCCCTGATGAGTGCTGATGCTTGGCTGTGCTGGCGGACAAGCCGCGTAGAGCAAGAAGGACGGAATATGATTTGGCGCCGCCGTTTTTGTCGCCCTCTCGGCTTCGTCTCGCTCGGCTAAATAAATAAATTTACACACTCCCAGCTCGAGTTCTACTTCCAATTCGAGTGCAACTCGCAGGCTGCAAGTCGCTCTCTGCACTCTGCACTCTGCAAGCCGCACACAGTTGCACGCAAAGAGGCGGCCTTGTGCCTTCCACTGTCTCCAACGCCCAACTGTCCGCACTAAATACTCTCTGGCAAGCGAGCTTGGCTCACCCTAAGCTCGCTGCTAAAATCGGCCAAATGAGCGCGCGGCAATTACTCATCCGCCTCACTTGTTACCAAGTGGCCCACTGGTGCGCGAGTGCCCCTCTGGCAAGCCGGCCGGCAAGCGAGAGAGAGAGAGAGAGAGAGCAGCTCAAGCAAACTCTCACGCCACCAACGCCAACAGTTGACCATAAAGAGCCACCAACGTTTGCCCATTTTGTCGGCTCCTTTTTATGCAAATTAAGCCGCTCTCAGTGGCTGCTGCCTCAGTGGCGCTTTCAGCAAGCTCGGGGCGCCCGCAAACCGCTTCCGGTTCGACTGGCGGCCCTCGAGCGCGAGAGACTGCGGCTGGACGCTTGCGACTGGGCGCTTGGCTTTCATCGAGGATACTTTTTGCCTGCTTGTAGTGGGCACTGCTTGGGCACAAGAATGGGCTCAGTGCGTGCGAGCGTACGAGTACTAGTCTGCGGCCCATACACTAGGGCCACACACAAGGGCCAGACACTAGGGCTAGACCACTGGCACTAGAGACTAGCTCAGAGGCACAAAGCGGCACATATCGCCCATCAGCGCCCGATGGGCGCCCATTAGTCATGCTCAACGCCGAGGCATCAGATATCTCGGCCCACTATTGCGGCCGTGCGCACATTCTAAAGCGATTTATTATTATCTCCTCGTCTGTTTGCCTGGCTGCTCATTGAGACTGTGTATGTGTGCAGCCCTCGAGTTGCTTGGCCCTTAGGACTGGCCCTTAGGACTGGTCCTTAGGGCGGCAGCTTAGGAGCGGAAGATCTGCTCGAACGGGGAAAAGTCGTCCCAGAGAGCGCAGAGTTGGCCCAGTGGACGCGCCAAGGCGCAAATATATGGACCACTTGAACTTGAGTTATGTGACTGTCTGGGCGAGTCAGTGGGCGCCCTTATCTGCGCTGGATCCATGCCAACGGGCCGCTCGAGCTAGCCGATGGGGGCGCCCCTAAGCTGTGCTGGCGCAGCACCAACTGGATGCAGCACGAGGCCAGCGGACGCCGCTCGATTTGGGGCCCAAAATCATCACTTTGTCAGCCCTTTTTGGGCTCCTTTTGCCCATTTGCAGCCGCCCAATATCGCTCAGAGTGGGCGCAATGTGTTCGCCTACTTGCAGCTTGCCAGAGCATAGCTTCGGCTCGCCAAAGAGCAGCTCTGGCGATTTGTACTCGAGCGAGGAAGGCGCAAATTCAGGGCCAGTCTCAGCGGTCTCAGTGGTCTCAGTGGGCGACAATCGGAGCTTAGGGGGCGCCAATTGTCGAGGAGAAGGAAGAGAAATGAGGTTAGCCAAGTGGGAGAATCTCTCGCACTGGCCAGCAGTTGGCACTTCGAGTTGGGCCAGGCAGCGAGCTAGTCTTGGCAACAACTATTAGTGATTGAGATGTTGGCAAATTGGGAACTGGCGGCCACTTAGCGAGCGCGCAAGTGGAGGCCCATTTGCATGGTCTCGTGCGCCTTGCGGTGAGCTTGCCGTTTGGGGCCAGCCTGGCCAGCTTGGCTAGCTTAGCAAGCTCGGCGAGCTCGGCGAGCTTGACGAGGACCAGCCGCGAGGAGGCGCCTCGGCGGCGCTCGCTCGCCGGCCAGACGTGTGGGCGCGTGGGCGGCGAGCTGGCGGCCTGCAGTCTGCAGTCTGCAGCTAGTGGCTAGTGGCTAGTGGCTAGTGGCCACTAGCCACTTGCTGGCCGCGCCACAGCCGCCACAACGGCAGCCAAACGAGAGAGCAAATCAATCTAATGAGCCTAATGAACTTGTCCGAGGCGGCGGCCTGCGCAGCATCAGCCGCCCGAGCTTGTGTGCGGCTCTCGAGCGGCGCCAGATGTTCCCCGCGAGCTTGCCAGCGCCAGAGCCAGTTCCATTTATGGCCAGCCTGCTCATCTGGCGCCTACCCAAACACTGAGCAGGACTGCTCGAGCCGTGCGGCCGGCCGTCCTGGCTGGCCCACCGGCACTAAGGCGGCCAGAAAGTAAGGCTGCAAGGCGGCAAGGCGGCAAACAAGGCCAGCATTAGGCCAAGCAGCGCCGGCAAGACAAACAGAGCCAATCAAACAAATTGAAACGGCGCCTTCTCCTCCGCCGAGCTGCTCTCTGCTCTGTGCCACAATCCTCCCGCCAGACAACTTCCGGCCAATTTGTCCTCCCCCACTGGAGCGGGCCAAGTGGGCGCCCTTTGAGCTTTGGTCTTGGGGGCTCTCTGGTTGTGGGGGCCCTAAGGAGCGCCCTAAGGAGCGGGCGGCGAGCTGCGCGGCCGGCAGATCTAAGCGTCGGCGAGCTCGCATGCAGTTGCGCTCTAACAAGCAGCCGATTTGCAATTGGCCAGCTCGAGGGGCCACTTCGGGCCGGATGTGGCTCGCCAGTGCAAGTGGTCCGCTCGGAGGAAGAAGAAGAAGAGGCGCCAATTGGGGGAAATTATTGCCCATTTGCATGCAGTCGCGCCAGAGACTGTCTCTCTGGACAGTTGCGGGCGAGCTCGCCGGATTATGCAAGTCTCTCTGCCCGGCAAGTGTCTGCGGGCGGCTCGTGCAGCTGTCTAAGAGCCAAGATGAGCAGCGATGTGGCGGCTCTTTGAGACTGGGGCATTCTGCGAGCTTGGCGACAAACAGGAAGAGGCGCCGAGCGAGCAGCAAGCAGCATTCGCGCAATCAGAGTTTGCAAAAACAGACAGAAACACACAGAAGTGCATTGGCCAGAAGAGACTCAGACCAGAAGAGTGTCTGGCTCGCGTGCCAGTGCAGTTTAAATCATTGGCTGGGCGCCGTTTATTGTCTTTGTCTTTACTAGTTTTCTCCCTTTTTCGACTTTCCTCAGTTGTCTCTTGTGAACCCTTTCTACAGGAGAGTGTTGCCGACGACAGTCTGCCGCTTGTGCGCCGGACGGCTCGTTGCTTGAGCAGCGGATTGGCCTCCACTTGGCCCCTGCACTCGGGCGCCACTTCCGCCGCCTTGCGGTGCTCGAGCTGGACGCAGAGCTCCTCTGGCAAACACAAACAACTGCCCCCGGACAGTCTGAAGCGCCAAGGTCTGGCCAAAAGTGGTTTGAGGCGCCAAGTTTGAGCCTAGGGCGAGCTGTTGCCTCTGCAGCCACTGAAGAGTGGCTTGACACTCAGCTCAAAAAGGGCTCCAAGCAGATGGCCACAGACTGTCTGTATCCTTTTTTGGACCAGTGGGAGGCATGAAATTTCATCTCGCCCAGCAGAATCGGCCCTCCAATTGTGCAATTTGCCTCCTTGTGCGTCCGTCTGTCCGTCTGTCTAGCCAGTGCTTGTCCACCACCAGTGCTCATCTGCGGCCGTAGTAGGGCGAGTATCCGGCGGCCATAAAGCCGTTGGGCGAGGAGGAGCCCACTGGGGAGCCGCCGCCCGCCGCCGCCGCCGCCGCAGCAGCCGCGTACATGCTGGAGAGCGAGCTGGCCGCGCCCAAGCCGCCCGAGCTCGATGCTGAGCCGCCGCCTGGCGCCCCCGAGGCCCCGCCGTGTCCAAAGGCGCCCGCTCCGAACATTGGACTGGCCGCCGAGTGGCCGGCCGCCCCAAAGAGGCTGCCGAAGTTTGGCCCCGCCGAGTAGCTGGCCGGCGAGAAGCTGGCCATGGGCGAGGGCGACCCACCGGCTGACATTGCGGCCAGCGCGGGCCCCATGGCCGACATGGCGCCCATGGGGCTCGAGAAGGAGGACATTGGGTAGCCGCCGTAGGAGGCGGCCGCGAAGTTGTCGCTGCTCGAGAGAGTCCATTGTTTACCATTTCCATTTCCGGTTCAATTGCGGTTCACGATTTCGGTTTCGGATGTGGGTGGTCTGGTTAGACAGTGTCACTAGAGCTTTGCTTGTATTTTGGGACTTTTTTTTCGAAAGAAAAATTCTTTTCATCATTGAGACTTTGGGCGCCAATTAATTGCTAAAGTGAGCTCTCTCAACTAGCTCGCCAGCTCTCAACAGGTGAGATCTCTGGTTGCTTTTAGGCGCAAAAGTCTGGCACCGGAAGTGCCAGACTTCCTCACGAGTGGCCCATGAGAATGACTCCACAGAAGAAGAAGGATTAAAGAGTGATAAATAGTGCTAGGCAGTGATAAATAGTGCCCGTTGGATACTTACTAGAAGGATGGGTAGCGCATGAAGGGGTTCATGGCGGACATCATTTGGGGCGACATTTGGGGCTGCTCGTTGGAGTCGGTTGAGGCTGCCGTGTCTGAGTCGTTGGAGTTTTCGGCATTGTTTGAGGCTTCGTTGTTTGAGTTGTTGTTGTTGTTGTTGTTGTTGTTTTTATTGCTCGAGCTGCTTGAGGACGAGGAGGAACTGGAGCCGCCCACGAGATTTTGGATGAAGTCCTGCAACCGGCCGCACTCAACCTGTCTGGCCGGCATCACGAGAGCCACCAGACACAACGAGCAGACAATCAGGCTGGCCAGTTTCATCGCGCCCACTCTTCTAGCCCTTTCGGCCGCTCTTGGTGGGCCCATTTTGCGGTTTCTCATTTTGATAGACATTTTCTTCTCAGCTGAATCTTTGGCCAATTTTGCGCTAACTCTCCCACTTGTCTTGCCCCTTTGATTCTCTCCTCCTCTCGCTTCCTCTTGGCCTAATCGTGCAATTCTGCTTTGCCTAATTGAGAGCTCGCCCAGTGCTATTGTGGACATGGTGTTTTTTCTTTTGATTTCAGCTAACTTCTGACTGGCTTCAAAATAAACTCTGTCAATCTAAAGTGAGCTGCTGCTGCTGCTGCTGAACAGAGACAGTGACAGGGACAAAGAAGAACACAACTTGGGCCACTCAATTGGTAGAATGCTCGTCTACTTGCTGTCCTGCTGCTTTGTTTACCTTTTGAACAACCTCCAGCGAAACTGTTCTCTCTGCTGCCTCTCTCTCTCTCTCTCTTCTACTCCTTCTCCTCCAAACAACTACCAACTACCAACGACACCTGATGATCCTGTTCTGATCGCGGGGGATGATTCCTCAGCTGGACGAGCTTGGTGGCGAGCTTGGCGAACTGCAGTGGCCCTTCACAGCCTGGAATGCGTCCAGCAAGAAGACAAAGGAGCAACTCGAGCGGACAACAGTCAGTCCACGGGGCTGAGACAAGCGCCGGCCTGAGCCTGGCCGCCGGTTGTCTCTAGGCAAACGTTGTTGTCCGCTGATCAATTAGAGCTCCGCCGAGGCTCAGCCTCCTTCTCGGCTCCAGTTTGCAAACAACGGCGGCAAACTTTCGCCCTATTCGCCAAGAGCTAAGCTCGCACTGCAAATACACACAAGCCCACCACTGCAAATGTACACACTTGGAGCGCTCTCCTGTGAGCTCTCTGGTGTGCTCCTAGTCACTGCTTTAGCTTGTCTGTCCCACTGAGTGTCTCTACTTTACACTGGCCCAGCGGGCACCTAAGGCTACTCCCATGGGACCACCTCCTGGAGGGCGCGCCGGCCCAAAACTAAAGCACCCTTTTTGTGTCACCGCTATTATGATAACTACCTTCCAGCGCAATTGTGCACCCGCGAACACTGCAGACTGGCAGCAACAACAAGAGCCCAGCATGCAACCTTGCAAGTGTCCCAACTCACTCACTCACACACAATGCGATCTCTCTATTCTGGTTGCTCTCTCTCTCTCTCTCTCTTGTTGCACAAGCGGCGCGCCAGAGGATATTGCCTCCAGCTCCTTGGCTGCAGTGTCCGAGAGGCACTGAGAGCTAAGGAGTACAAAGTTGCCGAAGAGAAGACTCTGGCTGGTGCATCGAGCAGCTCCAATTGAGACTGTGTGTGTGCAGTCTTCTGTTGGTGGCCATTCAAATGCACCAGAAAAGCGGCCGAAAAATAGCCGCTTTTCTCCTGGTGCATTTGAGCGCGAAATTTTTCCCCCCAAAGTTTTCACTAAGCGCCAAACAAAGACTCATGAGATATAATTGCTCGCCTCTAATGCTTGCCAGCTTCTTGCCCTCTTTGAGCCAAGACGACTTAGCTTAGCTCAGCTTAGCTTAGCTCTGGCAGCTAAACTAAGCTAAACACACACACACACACACCAGTTTTGCCCACTTTTGCATGTCGCAACACTTTCTCCTTTTTCCTTAACGCAGCCAGCCCCTCTCAGTGTGTGGCCTGTGTGAGAAAACTGCCTCCAGACTAGTTGGCCAGCGCAACCGAATCAAGATGAACAAGCGGGCTCACTTTAGGGCCGGCCAATGACAGCCTGCCGGCCGGCAAGCCGGTCCTAAACTGCAGTGGCAAGTGTTGGAAGTGTAAATTTTCAATAAGATTGATTTTTCATGCAAATCTCTGCACTCTTTTCACGCACTAAAAGGCTTCAGTTTCAGTTTCTGTTTCAGAAGCACCACTCTACTTTGCTAGAGACGGACAGTGTCCAGCAGTGTCCCACTCTAAAAGCAAAACACAACTACAACAATTAACAATCGACAATCCAGCCGCACTGTTTCAC